>JAABUK010004970.1_pt1 | contig 21186 bp, 23 predicted proteins | sample 5559141 | NCBI WGS metagenome assembly JAABUK01 (sample SAMN10711869, study PRJNA513367) | rock metagenome | isolation source: Antarctica rocks | place: Antarctica: Victoria Land, Pudding Butte nord | collected 2016-01-03
TGGCGGCTGTTGAGATGGAGCTAAATCAGATGTGGGAGGATGTTTGGTTAGCTAGGGGGAAGCTTAGGAAGCGGTGGGTGGGTGGGTGGCCCATGTTGAAACGGAGTGAGTGGGTGGGAAGTATTTGTTGGATTATGTTTTATGTGCAAGAAGCTTTTGGTTTCTTTACGTGGGTGGACCGACTACTATACTAACTAGTTATTTTTGCATCTCGTCGTGTGTCCGGGAGGAGACTACTACTTAGTTAGACGTGGGGAAATTCTCATTCATATGGACTCGAGAGGCAATGGTAGACAGGAGGTCTGGTTTATGCTTCTTATCAGAGTGGCCGGCCGTTTGCGTTGAGAGAAAACCGGTCTCGTCGCATGACAACAGGAGGACTCGCCTAACCCAAACGTCGAGTCCCGCGTTCTTGTTCGCCAATGCTGATGACGCCTGGGGAAGGAATTGAATCCCACAATATGATCTTGGTCGAGACGCCGTTGCACGCACGGCATTTGGCCTCAACTGGGGCCTCGGCTTTGATCTTTCTCATGTCACCGTCAGATTCTAGCGATGCTTCACAGAATCTGGCTATACCCTTCTCATCCGTCGTCGTGCCGCACATGATTGGGTAGCGGACACCGAGATGGCCACAGCTATCTGACCGGTAGTCATAGTACCCACAGCCACAGTCCTGCGCGTCGCGCGCAAGGATGGCAGAATGTAGAGCTGTCTCTTTAAGGGACATCGGCCTTGTCTGCTGATGGAGACCTGCATCGGACGGATCTGATAGCCGAGGATCTGACGCTCTTTCCCATCGAATGATGGGCTGGCCTGCCTCAAAAGCACGGGATCGCATGCTCCAGCCGTGCGCGTCTAGCTTCGCAGTGCCGTCCTCATTCTTGCACCACATACATGGTACAGGGGTTTGAGGTGGTCGGGGGGGTATAGTCACAGGTTCGGAGGCTTCGGTGTAGTGCTCGAGCTTGGGAGTATTCGGTCGTCTTGCCACTCACTCGTTGAGATAGTGCCGGATAGTTGGTACGTTCAGACCTGGCTCAAGTTCCGCTTTGACAGGCCACTCGATCAAGTTCTCGACAATATCGACATCGAGGTCCCAATAGTCAATCTTCCAGTATTTCGTATCAAAAGTCAAAATCTCGTAGATACTGAAGATGACGCCGTCGATGTCGTTGAAGTTAGTGATTTCCCTACCGACACCAATCTGGATGGCTTTGTCAAAATCGAGGAGCATCACGTTGTTCGTTCGTGGATCAATCATCAAATTGCATGGCGCTATATCTTGATGGTATATGCCACACTTCAGATTCAACTCATCCACTATTTAAATTAGCTACTCCAGCCAGGAGAGACAAAACAGGCGGCGAGGATTGTCTCTTAGCGTTTCGTCTGCGAGTTACAGGCTCCAAACGTGGACCACCGCAACGAACGTTCTTGGAGGACTTCTCACCCAACCCGCTACTCTCTTCACTTTACCTCAATTGCACCAACGCCAACCTTCATATATTTCGTTTCTGCTGTTTTTGAACCAGCTCGAGAACACCAGAGCTATGTCATCTCATCACAAACAGACCTGGGAGATTGCCTCCGATTTCCAAGCGAGTCGAATTGTTGGCGCGCTCGCTCAGAAAGCCGATCATTGCGGCTGTGGATGGTACGAACTTAAGGGTCGCTGTGGTGACCGGGTGAAGCGTCCGCCTTTCATCTGCGGACGACAACGCCATGGGGATACGGTCACGCTCTGCGATAGTGCGCTGGATCGCGATGGAACACCAAGGAAGATCGAAATCGACAAGTACCGTCTCGATCAAGTTTGTCCAGATTGCCGTAAAGGACGTGCAGTTGCTAGAGAGACTCGAGAGAACCAGATAAAGCGCGTGAAACCAACCTAGAACGCCCGAGACGCTTGACAAATGCAAAGACGAGTTTTGCACCTCGCGTGGAACAACGGAGAATTTGTGTGCCAGTGTAATTGTTCAATGAGAATAAAATGGAGGGTTTCAACTATTCATATCAGATGGTCTTTTGAGATAACTCTTTATACGGTTCAGTAACGAATAACGAGGAATAAAGATTCTGTTTAGCGCTTGACATCCGAAGAGTTTGCATATCAGCCAAATGGGATATTGAAGGTGCCTGTCAAGTCCAGGAAGGAATGCGATATAGTAGCGTCTAGCATGAATTTCGTAGCGCTTTCTTGTAACCAGCGCCTGCATAAGAATTGCTTCCTCGAAGAATTGCTCAAAGTTATTTTCTTCGCATATTTAGTAAGCTTCGGTAGCTATGTGGTACTCGGTGAGCATGCAGTGGAAGACATTGAACGGACATGACTGTTTTATCATCGCAACGATAATGATCAAGAAAAGCGAAAATTGGAAAGGTGTGCCTTCAACCGGTTTGATTAATCTGTTATGCTGTTCATCAGACCCGTGAGCAGCGGAGCGATCTGTCTAGGTCAGCTCACCATGATCATGCTCAATATTGGTGCTATAGAATCGTTGTTCAGCTCGCCTCAGACTGTGAGGAAGGAAGTTGGTCAGGGGGCGGAACGCCAAGCCTGATGATCTGGCCTTGGAGAACCTGGGCCGGTGCAGTGAGATTTTGAGACCTCAATTCGAAACTAACATAATTAAACCCTTTGGCTTGATGCGATTCAAATGCTCACACACAGCGTCGGCTGCATTATATGGTGTTCTCGATCAGTAACCTGGGAGATTATTCAATTGCATGTATGAGGAGTCGCGCATGAGCTTAGATGGCTCACATAAATGGCTCTGCCAAACATGGCCTTGATGATGGTGCTTTTAGCGAGAAGTCCTCTCTATCGGGACTCAGAACATTTGACGCCTTCCGTGAGTTCGACCGAGTCCTCTCTCTACGACACCTGCTTCCAACAAGCTGGGCCTCGTGGATCTAATTGAAGCCCTGGCACCCCAATACTTGAGCTGACTCCTGCTTAGCAAAAACCAAGTCATCATATACCTCCGCTTCTCGTCGTGGCGGGCAATGGACAATCCTTATCCTAGTCATTTGCTCGGTTCTTACTTTCTCAGAATTGGCAGCCTGGTGGGCCGGCGTCGAAACACACCATTTCTCTGTAGAGCGAGGAGTTTCCCATGAACTGCAATTGAACCTTGATATTGTGGTTGCAATGCAATGCAGAGATCTACACGTCAATGTACAAGATGCGGCAGGTGATCGAATTCTTGCAGGGGAGCTTCTGACGAAGCATGAGACAAATTGGCAGCTCTGGACAGACAAGTTGAACAAGAGACAGCGAGGAAATAAACAGGCGTACCAACTTTTGCACGAGGAGAGCGCTGAACGTGTGCAAGCAGAAGAAGAGGATCAGCACGTGGGACACGTTCTCGGGCACATGAGAGAGGGTGGGAAGAAGTTTCCGAAAACACCAAAGCTACACAAAGGAGAAAGTCCGGACTCGTGTCGCATCTTTGGGAGTCTGGAGGGCAACAAAGTTCAAGGTGATTTCCACATTACAGCAAGAGGCCACGGGTACCTGGAATTTGGTGGAGGACATCTGGACCATGGCAGTACGTGCGCCCGACTTTGTTCTGCCAAAGGATGCATGCTAACCTCGCCAGCTTTCAATTTCTCGCATTATGTCACAGAATTATCATTTGGTCCGCATTATCCCTCCCTTCTCAATCCTCTCGACAAAACGATATCAACAACTCCTGCCCATTTCCACAAATTTCAATACTATCTTTCCATCGTTCCAACTATATTCACTCAGCGCCGCGTCTCCACGAAATCTGGTAGTCTTGACCCAGCAGCGATACCACAGCCACCTACCCTCGATCTTGTACCTGTCATGGACAAAAATGGCAAGCAAGTCTCGCACATTTTCAACAAGCTCAGCAAGGCAGACTCCAGGTCTCTCTTCACAAATCAATACGCTGCGACATCGCAGTCTCATTCAGTGGCAGAGAACACTGTTCCCGGCGTCTTCTTCAAGTATGACATCGAGCCTATTCTGCTCATTGTGGCGGAACAGAGAAGTAGTTTTCTTGCACTGCTAGTGAGACTGGTCAACGTCGTTTCTGGAGTACTAGTCGGTGGTGGTTGGATGTTTCAACTGAGTGGGTGGATAGGGGAGATGATAGGCAGAAAAGGCCGAAGAAAGAGTGCTGGAGTGCTCCACGGAATGCATGCCACTGTTGAAGATGATCATGATGATTGAATGCATCAATGTTGATGCCCTCACTTGAATACCTAATTTGTTGATCTGCGTATTCCGGGTGGTTCAAGGAGCGCTCGCAGCTTGGGACGACATCGCTCATGCCTCCTCGCGGTTTTCAACGCACCAAAACACGACATGCTCTCTGATATCTGCCCTGCATGTAAGTCCTTTGAGTCTCCGACAGTGACAGCTTTGTGTACTTCTCCTCTCTTGCTAGAGCCGCATAGCTGTTGCTGCTACACCCGAACGACGCGAAATTCCTACCGAAATTAGCGTGTCAGTTTGGCAGCTCTTCGGACCTGCAATTTGTCGAAATTTATCTATGTTTATGGCTGCCGAAGCAATACATGTTCAAGATCAAGATCTACCTTTCATTCTTCGATGCGAGCGGGTATCAAAGCTGCCTCGAGCAGCTACGCACTAGCAGTGTTACATCTCCAGTCTGTCACTTCCTTGCAAATGAGGAAACAGATGGCCCCTTATTCATCGTTGGGCACAAGGATGATCTTCACTCCCATGCTTGCTTAAGTACGTTAGACAGATCTTCGATGCCTGGGTGTTTTTACTGACGCACCTCACAGATGTTTATGCAAGCAATGCTACACTCTGCACTTTCGAGGACGCAATTGAAGGAACTTGGGTTCTGCCACTGGGATGGCGCCCTGGCATCTTCAACATCCTGGAACGAATTCCTGTCAAATGCTCCACCCATGAACGAAAGACGGTCATTCAACTACGACCAGGACATCAAATACTTTCCACGGGTGGCCGCTGCTCTATAGACTTCTTTGCAAGGCCGGCGACTCCAAACCTCATGTCGTCATTTGGCGAAAATATCAATTGCAATATCAGTGGGCAATAGTAGACTTCAAAACATTCGCATTACTCTCGACTGGATATTTTACTGGCTCCCTCTCACACGCCTTTCTCAGCAGAATGCCTTCATTGTCAACTAGGACAGAATGAGCCTAGCAGAGCCATCAGCTGGGCAAGAGCCGCATACTGTCATGAAGAGGATCATGCTTTTCTTCAAGTCTCTCTTTGTCAGCATTATAAAAGCGCTTTCGAGACGTACGGCTCTTTCATCTCACTACTGATCCTTCTCAAGGGTCAAATACGCGTTGCCATCTGCAATGATCGAGAAGGATTTCGATAGGATGGAATATGTCCTCAAAAGACATTTGGCTAAGAGATGGTCAATCAGGAAATTCATACCCAAAAGAGCACGACCAACCTGAGGCCCCAACGTGTCCTCGTCTGAAAGAAATCAACTTTGATCCATAAGTTGTGTCGCCAGCTGTGCTGGCAGGTATGGAAACGCCGGTTTGGAAGCTCATGGAGGACTCCCAATCAATTTCCTTGCGGAGGAATGACGATGCTGCTATGTATGAGGACGGGAAGATCCTTGAATTGTCCACGACTAAGCAGAACCCTCGGTATCATCGGAGCCCGATCCGTTCAATGAGTATGCTAAGGGTACTTCGCGGCCGCCAGGGAACGAAATGCTGCTTGCTGAAACCACTAAGACGCAAGACGTAGGGTTGAGAAAATCAGCCACCGAGCATCCTGTAGCGAGTCACTGTAGATATAAGGATCAGAAAGCAAGATCTTCATCTGATTCAAGGTCTAAGACTGGTCCGAGTTCTTTGAACAAACAGACTTCTACGGTATCCACTGCTTTGATCGTGGAGTTCTCCCTGGGGCTGATCCCGCCAGCAAGCGACAAACCTGTTTGCGCAACATTTTTGGCATTCGCAGCAATCAATTCTGTCACTGGGCCTCGGGCCAAACTTGTCCGGTCAAGCGCGGACACCAAGACCTCGCCGCTCTGATCGACAGAGTTTGCTGTGTCCGGGATCTTGCGGTTCAAAATAGACGCCTCCTGAACGTCTGTTCAGCCTGATTCGTAGAAGACAAAACAAGCGCCCGCTTTGCTCGTTGTCCATCTACATGTACCACCGTTCAGATGGTAATAGCCCATGTCACTAACAGTACTTGGGATTGTACCATCACTATGACTTCGCTATCGATCATTGCTAGCATCTTATTCTCTTACTTGGTGTGGGCTGTGATTTTGTCGGACAGCCTTTTCCATCGAGTCTGGAGTCTTGCACTTTTCCTCCTTCTAGTCTTGCCGACTTTGGTGTTTAGTCTACCTTTTGGTGGTCTCACAATCTTCCTTTGCGTACTCGTTGTTCTGGACTTTGCACTATGTGTTGCTCTATCGCCTGCCCAGGCAGTTTTTTCCCGCCTGGGCACCATCGATCTCGACCGCAAGGCTATGGAAATTTTCTACCCTAAAAGCAACAGCCTTGACAGCAATGGAAGCTCCCAAGAGACCGTTCTCGCTGAGTTCGTGCTACCTCTACTTTATTAAAACTGTTGTCACTAATTCTATTACCTTAGTATTGTTGCCGTTCATAATCTTGCGTCAAACCCAAAAACGACTTGGGAATCACGCACGCATTCTCAAGATGGACAAGTGGCCCCGGTAAATAAGCTCATTTGGCTCCGCGACCTTCTCCCAGAACATGCAAACGCTCGCGTCATAGCTTTCAACCATAATACTGCTTGGGAGGCGAATGCGCTCAGCAAGTCGTTGCAAGAACACGGAGATGATTTATTACGGGCGCTCCGCAGGGTTCGTCACACAGCAGAGGTAAGGAACGGTAGCACAGGACCGTCGTTCTGACTATATCAACGAGCACTTACCCCACCCAGCACAAGAGCCGGCCTATTATCTTTGTCGGGCACGGCTTTGGAGGTCTTATCATCAAGCAAGTCAGTCCTCCATCTCGTGCTCGCGATTGCACACTACTGACAGAAAGAGGCCGTGGTGATCGCAAGTGAAGACGCTGCCGACAACTTCTGTCGTAACATCCGCCAACAAACCCAAGGCTTCATTTTCCTAGGAACCCCACATAAAGGTGCCCAACTGACCATTATCGGAGAATTGATCTCTCTTTTCCGTCATTGGAAAGGGTCAAGCACCAGTCTGTTAGAGATTGTCAAGCCCAAGTCGATCGTCAATGAGGGATTGCATGAGAGCTTTATGCGATATCTGTCCGGAGCCTGTGGGACCACAAGAACTGTCTGTGTTTTTGAGGCTGTAAAAGAATCACTATTTGGCTTCCCAATCACGCATGTGAGTGTCTCTTATCTCAAAGCAGACGTCTATGGGGTGAGACTAATATAGTCTGAGCCCAAGGTGGTAGAAAAGGATTCCGCGGTCATAGACGGGTCATGGAAAATCGGCTTTGAGAAGAAACATCGCGATATCCAAAGAGTTACATCTCACGAGGATAAGGATTATCAAGATATGCTTTACTGGATAAAAGAATGGTTGAAGGAAGCTAAAGAGAAGACTCTCGGTAAGTAAAGTGTTACCAGCCAGCATGATATGCTTGAATTGGATCTCATTCAGGGCTAAATCATTGACTTCTAATAGTAAAACAGACGAAAATGATGCAGGATATGACTCAAGAACAACAAGGTCAGATCTTATAGTGTATGTCTTATTTCCTTCTCTGAATACTAATTTTGATCAAAAGCCTGCCTGCGGTCCTTAGCATTTCCAGAAATGAATCCCCGTGGCAACGAGATAAAGAACGAAGCCTCCGACACATGTGCGTGGCTACTTGAGCATGAGAAGTACACAACTTGGCTTGGTCAAGATCAAGATTTGCTCTGGATCAAAGGAAACCCTGGAGCAGGGAAATCAACACTGCTCAAATATGCACTTCGGGAAGGCGAGCAGAGAGCATCTCCAAGCAAGCTTTTGTAGCTTCGTTCTTCTTCCACGGCCGCGGCGCTCCGATCCGGGAAAGCCCTCTCGGTCTACTGCGATCCCTCCTACACCAGATCTTGGAACAGATTCCTGACTTGCTATCCGAGTTCAATTCGCTTTTTAAGAAGAAACGTGAGACCCTAGGGGAGCCAAGGGAGAAATGGGAGTGGCATGTAGCAGAACTACAAAACTTCTTGGAGGCTTCTGTCCCTCGTGTGTCGGAGGTATTTTCAATACGAATATTTGTTGACGCGCTTGACGAATGTGGCGAAGATGTTGCCAGAGATCTGGTTGCATACTTTCAACGTCTGACATCCAAGTCGCTCGATTTCAAAGCTAATTTCAGTATATGCTTCTCCTGTCGACAATATCCTGTACTGACTCCGGAACATGGCCTCACAATTGGCGTCGAAGACTCAGATTCTACAGACATAGAGACTTATGTACAAGGTGAACTCGAACGCGAAACCTTAGACAAGAGCAAAGTCCAGGAGCTCACACAGAAGATTATAGAGAAGGCTTCAGGCATTTTCCAATGGGTTGTTCTCGTCATCCCTACGGTCCTCAAGCTACACAGAGAGGGCTACATTATGAAGGCCGTTCAAAAAAGACTTCAAAAGATAGCAAAGGAGCTGCACACGCTCTATCAAGATATTCTTGAGGGAATAGATGATGAGGATCAAGCCCAATCGCTACAGCTAATGCAATGGATATGCTTCACGAATAGACCTCTATTGTTAGAAGAATTACGCTTTGCGATGGTTGTGGACGACAATACTCCTCACAAATCCCTTACTGAATGCCAAAAGTCGGAGGCTTACGCGGAAACCACTAAGGACATGGAGAAAAGAGTGAAGAGCCTTTCCGGGGGCCTTGCCGAAGTTAAAGAACATCAAAGCCAACGAGTGGCACAGTCCATTCATCAGTCAGTCAATGACTACCTCGTTCAGAGCGGGCTACAAAGGCTTGACAGCCCTTCAACGAATAGTGTGATCGGCCGTGCACATTTTCGGTTATCAAGGTCCTGCATCAGATACCTAACAATGGAAGAAGTGCTCTACTGCTGGAGAAGCGGAGAGAAGCAGGAGCTTGAACGAGGATTTCCTTTCTTGCGATATGCTACGACGAACTGGATCGCGCATGTGGAGATAGTGGAGGCAGAGCGAATATCTCAAAAAGATCTACCAGACTTATTTCAATGGCCGTCGCATCAGGTCTTACAGTCCTGGACCCATATATATAAACTGATAGACCCTTACTCTGTCAGAATTCCCGTTCCAAAGACCACTCTGCTGCATATTACATCAAGATACGGCCTTTTAACTGCTACAATAGCAGTTATTGATTTGGAGAATAACGTCAAGGCGGATGCAAAGGATGATGACGGTCGGACGCCGCTGTCATGGGCAGCAGAATGCGGCCAAGAGGCGGTAGTTAAGCTGCTGATAGGTCGGGATGACGTTGAGGCGGATGTGAAGGACGGAGGGGTTCGGACACCGCTGTCATACGCAGCATGCTACGGGAATAAGGCGGTAGTTAAGCTGCTGGCAGATCGGGACGACGTCAAGGCAGATGCGAAGGATCAATGGGGTTGGACGCCGCTGTTTCATGCCGTAATAGGCGGACAGGAGGCGATGGTCAAGCTGCTGGCAGATCAGGATAACGTTGAGGCGGATGCTAAGGACAAATGGGGTCAGACACCGCTATTGTATGCCGCAGTGGCCGGACAGAAGGTGATGTTTAAGCTGCTGGCAGATTGGAACGATATCAAGGTGGATGCGAGGGATCAACGGGGTCGAACATCACTTTTTCATGCCGCAATAGATAGACAGGAGGCGATAGTCAAGCTACTGATAGATCGGGACGACGTCAAGACAAATGCGAGGGATGAATGGGGTCGAACACCGCTTTTTTATGCCGCAATGAACGGACAGGGGGCAATAATTAAGCTACTAACAGATCGGGATGATGTTGAGATAAATGCGAGGGATCAATGGGGTCGGACACCGCTTTTTTATGCTGCTGGAATAGACGGATAGGAGGTGATAGTGAAGCTGCTAGTAGTAGATTGGAGACGACGTCAAAGTAAAGAGTAAATACAGTTAGATACTACTCTTTTATAGAACGATCAGCAGCCCTTACTATTTCATATTTACTGAGCTACAAGCAGTATACTTGATGCTTAGTTTATCATGAACTCATCTCATTGATTTACTTGTGATGACTCTTCATATTCGTGATATTCTGATGTATTTCCTGCGACAGAGATCATTAACAGCAAAGGCGATCTCGCGGAGCCAGCGCACAACTGATGTAGATAAAAGGAATAGAGCTACAAGAGCAACACAGATAAAGAGTACAGATTGAAAATCCACGTGAGACTTGAGCGGCTATCATCTGCGTCTGTTCCAATTGAATGAACCGTTGAGCTGCTAAGAACGCTTGCATAGCGCTGAGAGATACACTGAAAATCGCAAGGATGAACAGTATTGGACCGTAGAATTGAGCAAAGGAAGCGCCGTATTGCCCCGTGCACTCTCTGATAGGCGAAGCGTCGAAGAAATATCTTGGACCAGAAGTTCAACGGGGTCAGCCGCAATTCCCTGAAATTGTAGCGTGGCGAGACGCTGATATCCTCTGTCTGCTCAAAAGCCATGATGAAGTTGACAGGTTCGGTGTAGCAGATGCCTTTAGGTAACCAAGCGGAGCATGTCGTCCGTAGCAAGGATGAACTCTGACTTGTGCCGTATGAGATAGAGATATGACCTCGAGAACCCGAGAGCTGCAATTCTGATGTCCTACCTCCGTGGCTCAGGTATAGGGGAATCTACACTGGAATTGTAGAACTCCCAGAACGCATGTGATAAGAGATATTTGAGTATTAGCTTGACGTATACTCGATCGTATATCCAGATGAGATGCAGATCTGGCTTCTCTGTGAGAATGCCTTCGCGGCCTCTGACGATCTGATGGGTTAAGGGATGATGTATGGGAGCTATCTTGTTTGGCTACCAGCCAAAGGTGTGGGGCATGTTCGTCCAAGTCTCTTGTTGTGAGCTCCGATTCGAGATATGTACCAGTGGCGGGGTCTTCCAAAGCAACTCGAGGCTGGCTAGGAAGATATGTCTTCTCTGTTGTGGTCTTCACTGTGGGAGATGTAGAGGGTATATGTTCGGGCCGTCGCCGGATCAACCGCTGATCGGGAGAAACATAAAGCTTGCGGTAAAGCTCATCTTTAGCAGCAAATGGAGGTTGATTCATAGCTTGAAACTGCCCCCGAGCCGCAAGAGTGCTGGAAGTGAGCTGCGGCATGTCGTTAGCTCTTGGCGGTATATTGCCCATGCATTGCACTCATTTAGCGTTTCTTTTGATCCATTTCAGCTTTCTGCGCTGATTCTCCTTTGTAATCTTCAAGTTCAGATCTAGATATACAGATACTTGAAACTCAATCACTCGATTCTATATAAAACTCAGCACGACCTCCTGGCCAGCAGGGGTGGGCGACATCGTCGACAGATTGGGGCTTCTTAGCGGGCTGGGGTTGTGTCAATACTTTGTAGAGAGAGGAAGAGGCGGTTATTGGTTTGGCTTGGGAAAAGAGGGAGAGAGGGAGGATGACGGGAAGGAGACGGCACCAAGTCATGTGACGCAGAGGGCGGCGGCTTGAATTTCGCACCCTTCCTACTCGACATACAGTAGATATCGTCTTTGTTTGCCGAACTCAGATGCTGCAAGTGTTAAGATTATGAGACGGGGGAGGACAAGTGTGCGTGCGGGCATCTCGTAAGGTGTTGAAGAAGCGTCGGCATGAGTATGCTGGCATATGCCGCCACAATGAATGGGTGGCATCAGTAGATCGTTTTGATTGGCGGCCTATGGCTCGCTGCTGCGCTAAATGTCCTTACGTACGCTCTCCCTCAAACCTTAGCACCTCCCTCATTAGCTGCAATCTGTGGGGAATCCTTCCGATTGCCGTCGGCAGTAAACCGAGCCACGACCTAAAGTCCTGTCTCGATGATGAAGCGGCCAATTGGTTGTCCCGGAGGGGGAAGCGGCTTTTTACATGCGTCCGCGGGTCCACGATGACGTTTCTGGAGACTGGAAGAAGGCCGTGACCTGACTGAGAGCAGCAAGAAAAAAAGGAAGGAAGCGAGAGAGGGAGAGGGAGAGGGAGAGGGGGGGAAAGGAGACCGACGCCAAATTGCACACTCCCTGGTTCGCCAAATGTGTCGTCGATATTCTGCCGCGATTCCTATCTAGTGCAGGTGCAGAAGGTGTCCAAAGCGGCATCAGAGGGCCACCGAGTTTGGCACCCTTCTCACCCACTTGTACAGTTTCCACGTAAATGTAAGGGCAAATCAGTCAAGAATATCGATACGGCTACAATGCTGTGTGTCTGGAGTAGCCAGCTGTCAAGAAAATGGCTAGAAATGCCTGTATAGAATCGAGTCGAATCGACTGACTTGGCTGGATCAACTGTCTAGAAGCTATTGTAGAATGCCCCTGAGAATGGGCATGGATATGGCATGGATATGGCATGGATATGGCATGGATATGGAGAAAATGAGGCTAAATTGGGCCAGAGACTGGCTCAAATTGGCCGATGGAGAGCCTGAGGCGCACGCCGAGGCGCAGGCTGTTCGACACCAGCCGCTGAAGGAGACGGCGAATCTACTATCGGCGGTCTTGACAAGTGGCACGTCGACAGCCAGCGAAAGGGCTCTTCGGGACTCGCACCAGTATCGGCCCAGCGATCTACAACGGCAATGGAATTTCAAACTGGATGAGGCAATAGCAAGAGGCAGAAAGCAGGGTGCCCTGACCAGTTTACTGGCGGGCACTAATGTCTACTTTGCCCACGGAACGAAATCTCTGCAGACAGATAATTTTCAAGACTCTAAAACTGTGGCTACCTACTTAGGGGCTCATGCAGTGAAGAACGGCCTTCCCAATGTAAGAGAAGAATAGGAAGATTTGATCCTGGGCTCTGCGGATGATCCGGCGGACTTTGCAGGCATCAGCAAGGATCTGCTGGCAATGGGTGCATTGCGGGGTGCAATCCAGTGGGTTGACGATGGCGAAGCCATTGAAGCAAGAAAGGGACATTTGAGGAAGACGTTGATGCTGTGTTTGAGAAGAGCAGCTCAGCAGCGCTTGTTCTGTATGCATACTTGGACTATGTATTTATAGCTTTCGAACGGGGTCAAAATCATCGTATGAGATGTGTGTCATATACACAGTACCAAGGGAGAAGGTTCTCCACTTTCCTCGTGTAGATGTGTATCAGGAATTCTATCATCTTGGGAGTCTGATATGGTGAATTGGAGATCGTCAGGCGAGAGGGAACAAGATAGAAATTGTCTCCGGGAAAGCTCGAAAACTGATTTACGTAGGTGGATGATAGCAACTAGCATATCTTATGTTGGCCTTCTGGCAGCCGCACCCGCTCTTCCAGCTTGACTCATGCATACATGGAGGAGATTCGCATGTGCATATCTCTAGAGGTTATGCCAGCCTCACCTGGTGGTACTGCGTAAGGGGAAATGCGCGGAGTTCTCGACTCCTCCTTCTGCAAGTCTCCGAATGCAAGCTGCCACTGCACAATACCAAACCGGCCAGGATGACAGGGATTTTCCTCACCACGAGGCCTTGCCAAGTTACCGCTTTTGGTGTCGTACTTCGACTTGTCAAGGTTTAAAATTGCTCCGGACCAGGAGTCTCTTGGCTCGGGGCTCCTCTTGCCCCTCGTCCGCGGACGAAAATGAAACGTCCGACAGTGACATGCCACGAAGAATGTCAGTGTTCTACTCTTGAATTTGAGCTTCAGAGCCAGATGCAAGGGCCAATTCGATAGTTACTGTTGTCATAATTCGCCCCACAACATGCTCCGCTGGCGGTCGCGGTGACCTCTTGTTTCGGACGGGCTGACAAGACTCGGGGTAGTCTTCCGTGGAGAGGGCGTTTCTTTTATCGATAGCTCGCCATTGTTGTGATGGCGCATCGTCTGGCCAAAGTCGCGATGGCTAAATCGAGGGTAGATCAGGTACAGGAGCAATAAGCTTTTCGCTTAGCGCCCGATGTCTCCTGGTACCTGCAGTGGTAGCGATGGCGAGCCCACTTCTCTCTGCATCCCCTTGCTACCAGTGCCGCCGTCTCCTTGCTTGAAGAGTGCTTCAGCAGACCAGAGGCATTGACCTTGGATAATGCAGAGTGAATCAAATCAACTCCGGCCTCGCCAGAGGGGCCTTGATGCACAGATCCTGATCCTTCAGCCGTGCTGACGAAGCTGCAGACCCCCAAGTGGAGCCTGCATTGCCAGACGATGTGGTATGAAACAAAGAGCTTGACCTAATTGGGTAGCAAGATTCCCCATTCAGCGCTTTGTCTTAGATTCTGCGTCTTGTGGCTAGCGCTCTACTGCTCTTCTTTGACTCGGTGCACTTGTGCGCCGAGATGAGAGGACCAAGCCCCCAGGTCCGGGTGGGTATAACGTGTTTTTTCACTTCAGGGGTGCTGCAATTTACCTTGTTTGAGCCTTAGGGCCCCCGATACACAAAGGCATGATGGAACCATATATATATCCTTCGAGTCTTGGGCTTCAAACCCTTTCTCTACATTCCACTTCATCCACATCGCTTCTATCTACAGATCCTTCCTTTTCGGCTGTAGAGTCAGTGACTCTCGCCATCCACTCTTTGTCAATTCCTGTCCACGCTTGGTTCGTGACCTCTCTTTCATTCGAAAATCCGTCGATATCGACTGCCGCTTCTTTCAGTCCATCAAGGTCGACATTCATTAGCAGTCAAGCTCAACCGCTCCAAAACTCAGTTGGCTACTCAAGCTTGGCCCTAGCTCGAGATGGCACCATCATCTCTTCTCGGCGCGCTTGGCCTCCTGGCCTTGGCCGCATCTCCCGTCACCGCTTTCTGGCGCTTGCCATGCAAAGCTCCAGTCGTCGTCGAGAGAGCCGATCCGATCCTCAACCCTGGCGCTGCCTCTCCTCATCTTCACACCATTATGGGCGGAAATGGCTTCGGGTTTAACATGGATTATGCACAGACCCAAACCTCACAGTGTTCTTCCTGCACAGTGCAAAAGGATTTCTCAAATTACTGGACTCCTAACCTCTGGTATCAAGCAGAAAATGGAAGCTTCACCAATGTTCCACAAGTGGGTGGCGCCTTGGTCTACTATCTGTAAGTTACACGTTCGGTAGCACTTCGCTCCTTTGCTAACCTCGATTCAAGGCAGCGTCCTGGTGCTGGAGAAAAGCTCAAGGCTTTCCCGGCGGGGCTTCGCATGGTTGCTGGTGATCCCATGAAACGCAGTTACGGCAATGACTTCGAATCAGCGGCAATCAGTTATGCTTGCTTGAACTTCCATGGACCGGCAACACCCGAAACCCACGGCTTTCCCACGACCAAATGCCCAGATGGTCTTCGCGCTCAGGTCTTCTTCCCCTCATGCTGGGATGGCAAGAACCTCGACTCATCAGATCACAAATCTCACATGTCCTATCCTACTAGCGACCATGCTTCGGGCTCGTGCCCAACATCTCATCCTGTTCACTTCGCCTCCCTCTTTTACGAAGTGACCTTCAGCGTCGACAAGTTCGACAACATGTGGTATGGTGGCAAGCAACCATTTGTTTGGTCGATGGGTGACCCCACTGGCTTCGGCCTCCACGGTGACTTTATCAATGGCTGGGATGTTGATCATCTGCAAAAAGCCATCGATGAATGCACCAACAACAGCGGAAGGGTCGAAGATTGCCCGGTGTTCAAATTGACACCTGACAATGTTGCGGAAGGTTGCAAGATCCCACCCTCGATTGACGAGCACACCAGTGGCCAGATGGATGCGCTTCCAGGCTGCAATCCTGTACAGGCCGGACCCGACAGAGCTGTTTCCAAATCAACTGGCTGCACCGCCTCTGGTGCCATCGGCAAGCCACAAGCCTACTTCACCGACCTCACCCAGACGAAGAAATGGTCGTACACCGGATGTGGCACCGACAGCATATCTGCTCGCAAGTTTACTGGCGCCAGCACCAACGCTAAGACCATGACCGTGGAGACCTGTGTTGATTTCTGCTCGGGTAAAGGATTCTCTGTTGCCGGCACCGAGTTCGGTGATGAATGCTATTGTGCCAACTCCATCCCGTCAGATGCAGCTCCGGTCTCAGGATATATGGGCAATTGCATGACGCCGTGTGCTGGTGACGCCGGCGAGTACTGCGGCGGAGGTGGTACTATCTCGTTGTATCAGAAGTGTACTGGCAACTGTCAGAATGCTCAATTCGGTGTTGTTGGCAATACTACCACCCCGGCAGCTTCATCGATGGCCCCCGTATCTACTGCGGCTACTTCAGCGGCAGCTGGTATGGGCGCAACAAGCTCAGCAGGACCCATGGCATCGGCGCCGCCCTCTACAGGCTACAGAGCGGTGTAGAGCCTTGGTGCTGTGGCCTCATTATTTTCTGTATTTTTAGCAACTTCTAGATTCAGAGTCATCACAACCATGACAACAAGGATACTTTTACTACCAACGAGCCCACAACTTGGTCCCTCGAACCGGAATGGTTCTGATAAGTGTTGCTTGTTCTTTATTCCTTTTGATTCTCACCTTTTTAATTGATTGAGTATCTCGGTTATTGAGGACCTTGTGTCAGGGGCGCCAAGGGATTGAGCGATGTGACAATCTAGCGTACAAATAGTACGCATCTCGCAGCGTAAAGCTCTATTAATGACGGCGACAGAGGAGGCACACTCAACGTTCTATAAGTTGAACGATGGAGAACTCTGAGTTTCAGACTGCAGAGTTTTCTATATGTGTTCGCAGGCTTGGCGCGTGTGTTACATACGGGTTAGATCTTGACGTGATATAATAATTATCCCCCTCTTCAAAGAGACTTTATTCTTAAAACTTAAAGTATTATCTTTATAAATAAATATATGAATTATAAGTTTATAACTATATTTTATTCTTTATTAAAAATTGTAATATTGTGGGAATGTGAATTGTGCGCCTTGATGCGGCTAATAGCGAAGCAAGTTGAGAGGGTAGATTTCGTTGTACCGCATGTACAGCGAACTTGAAGAAATTGAAGTGTTACTGAGTGAACATTCAACAGTCATTTAGATGATCTAAAAATAAATATGACTTATCTTCTATTTACTTATACATCTCTCTCTTTCTTCGTCTCTTCTTCTTCTCTTTTTCTAAATACACAAGCTATCTATATATATCTCTGCCTATGAAGAATGTAAAAGAAGTATTTGCAGGAAACTTTGCTTATGACTGAAGTCTACACCAATGATTTATCTCTTGAAGAAGACGCCTGCTTTTAAAAACACCTGCTTTTGGGCGGGGGACAATGCTTCTGCTCCAAAGATCTGCCTGCCGTCCTGGAGCAGTGTCTGGTTGGCAGGAAAGTGCATGCGAGAGAAGAGATGGGTCAGGGGCGAGCATCACTGGATTGAGAAGTGACAGTGTTCCATCCGTGTGCCTCCTAGTGGAGAGCATATTGTTTGATTTTCGATCATCTTCTCTGAACAGTTGGATAGTATGAGCAGAAGTTGGCAAGAGCTGGGGCAGAAATTGGACACGAAACATCCATGATCACTATGGCCTGCTTACAGCATCTATCCTCTTTTCAGACCCTCTCCTCCAATCTCGCAATGGATGTTCACTGATGCGGTATGCAGACACTGAATTCGACCAAGCAGGCAGAGCGGAGACTTCCGCCAGATTCTGCCGAGAGGCTACTAACTGGTTCAGGTTACACACCTTGGCGTCTGGTCGTGAGCCTTGGCATTGAATCGCACGGCAGGAGCGACGTGGGTAGTGGCGACTTCCACTCCTCCACCAGCGCTGTCCCATTGGCGGCATCAGCCTTCTGGCTTCCAAACACGATGAAACAGAAGCGTGTCCACCAGAACTCTCTCCGTCATGGCAATAACAGATTCGTTGTCCGGCTCAGACATCCTCGCTGCATCTCCAATCATCGTGGCCGGACGGGACAACAATACTAAGAACTTGACATTGTTCTCCGACTATAGCTCTCCGACCATAGCAGCGCGAACAGAGCCGGAGTGAGACCGTGGCTACCCTGATCTTCGCCTGTTTCATTGTCCATCAGCAGCACCACATGTATAGAGTTGGGAACAGCAGGCAAGATGTCTGACGGGCGTTGATCTGCCGGGCCACCTTTCAATCTCCTCCCCTCTGCCTTCACTCTTTACTTCTCGTCCGACTCTCTCTTCTGATTATGGATTCTTTCATTTCCTTGCCTTGTAAATCATCATAGACTGGCCGACCAGCAGTGCGCATTCGGTCGTGTCCCACCCAACTTCAGCAAAACACAATCTTAATTACGAACACCGGTGAAAATTGCGCACACTTTCGGCTTACTGCCAGCTTCTTTGCCTTTGGTCCACGACCTTTTCGATTTTACTTTCAGTCGAACCTCATGCTTCACTGACCAGCTCGCACCTATCTCAACTTCAACCTCTCGACCCCACTTGATCCTCAGCATCGCAGCCGTCTCCTCCTCTATTCTCCATCGCTCTCCTCCTAGAGCCAGCATGTCCGTCTTCCCCGATGCTGAGGCTGGCACGAATTATTCTGTGCCAGCAGATTTCGATCCTGTATCGCAGCCGATCTACTACTTGCTCAAGAATGGCACTGTGCACACTCCCTTCACCTTCGACGACCTCGACCAGAGCCTTTTCTACGCGGGACAATGGTGCGTCGTCTACGGATGTACCATCGGAGCCGCGGTAATGACCCTCCTACATGTTCTCGCTTTGACCCCCCTCACAAAACGTCGAACACTCATTTTCTGGCTGAATGTCATCGGTCTCTGTCAGGTGATCGCCAGAGGTGTGATCCAGTCTCTCTTCTTCACCCGAGACAGATTCTACACCACCTACGTTTCCCTTTCGGGCGATTCGACATCGGTTCCTCCGCTGCACCGAGTCCATTCCACCTTCTCTGTCATTCTCAGCCTGACCTCCATCGCAACAGTCGAAGTCATCTTCTACGTCCAAGGCAGGGCGATTTTGTCTTCATTGCCACAAAAGGTGTATCTGCCTCTCATGTCAGCACTAGTATTCTCTGGTATGGTGGCAATCACTGTGCGGCTCATCTATGCTGTCTACAATATCCAGGACACATGGGTGTGGAATTTCAATGAGCGCAATACCTCGAGGGTACCTTGGTGGTGTGAGCCAGCCAGTAGGTTCTTGTGCAATCCCACACTAGTGTGCGCTTTCGTGCTGACATTATTCCAGCGCTGATAACTTACGTGATCACCATCGGTGCATGGTCTCTTGTCTGGAGCTGTTTCATTGGAAGACAGATATTCCTACGCTGGAAGATGAACATCATGCGTGGAAAGAGCTTCGGCGCCATGAATGTTCTCTTCCTCGCGGGGATCCAATCAATGATTCTTCCGAGTACGTACTGTGCTTCTGCTCTGTGTCGTCCTCCTGTCTAACCGCCTTTCAGTCTTCTTCTTGATCATGCAATTTGTTCCGGCCAGAAATACTTTCCTCGGCGCCGAGTACATCGTCGTCCCTTGCGTACTCTGCTTGATGCCCTTTTCCTGCCTTTGGGCAGGGACAATCTCGTCGGCAAACGGACAAGGATGCGATGAGCCAACTCGTACACGTCATTCGATCGGCACAGGAACGTCAAGGATTCCCTTCGCGAAATACTTCTCTTCCGACAAAACCAACTCGCAACACAATACTGCTCGAAATCTCAGCGGAGACACTGCGACCGGGCATCCACATGCAGGTCCTATGAGTCCGACGACCTCCAACCACCTCGACAAGCTTTATCCAGAGTTGCGAGACGACGATCACATTGCAGTTACACAGACCTACACGGTGCACTCGGATGAGTCTAGTCGGCATGGCTCTGCTGTTTGAGAAAGAGCTGGAACATATTCTAGGTTGGTATGGAATCTGAAAAAGAAGGTCGGCTGTTGCCACCCCTTCCATCGCCGGCCCGGTCGAGACCTTTCTCCACCACTGGCGCAGCGATTTAGCCCCCCGTTTCCCCGAAATTGTACTTGCTCATGCACAAACCTCCCAAAGACATACACGCACGCCCGTCTGCCTCGTCAAACCCCAATTCGCACCACTCGAGCTCCTCACCCCCAGCCTCGCCGTTCACGACACCGACATTCGCGACACCAGCTTGCTCTTTACCCACCCTTCGCTCAGATCGTCCTGGCTTGGACAACAAGGAAGGAACAATGGGAGCATTCAGTCAATCATGCCGACCAAGTCACGAGATGGATGTAAATCCTACCACCTGGAAGGCAACGGGTGATGCATCATTTCATACCTTAGCATAGCTTAGCCTAGATCGGGGAGCTAGCTCATTAATGCAGAATAGAGGACAATTGAATTCCCACAGATACTAGTTACCCCCCGATGCAAAAGCCACCGAAACGCTTCTTCTACTCAGAGCCCACATGCCATGTAAAACACACATGTGACTCCGACCACCATCAAGAGTCCATCGATCGACCGACCAATAACCATCCCCGATCTCACGGCCCATCTCTATCTCAGCATCCCGCCCTCCTCATCTCTGGAACATATCTCAGCCTCTCCATCTTCTTCATCGTTGTTACTTGCGGTAGGCTCAAACGCCCCCGGAATCTCCAAATGTGCGTGTCTACCATCGTACCGTTTACTTGCTTTCACTTGGTCCTCTGGTCTGCTGATGCAGATCATGCCGAGGTGGTGGAGCGGTGCGGTGCGGTGCGGTGCGGTGCGGACCGGATCTTGAGGGTTCGTTCTTCAATGAGGCGCTGGCTGGAGGGCTGGGATGGTGGGATAGGATGATTCTAGAAGAGGGGGGGTAAATTTGGAGAGAGAGATGAGATGAGGGGTTGTGTGTATGTTACTATAAGATGGTTCGGATGAAATTGGAAACTAGGACGTCAAATGTGTGGGGTTTAATTTGGTTTGGTGAATGGAGGGGATGTCGTGTCTCTGTTTCTTCTGGCTTGGGTGACTGCGTAGAATTGGAATAAAGGTAGATAGATGTATGGCGGGGAGAGGGACCTCTGGTCTAAATAATGTGAATGATACGTTCCGGGGCAGTGGGGGGGTTAGCAGTGATGGGGAGGAGTTGTAGGATCATATCTCCGGGGGGGCCCGCTCGTGCGTTTGTC
>JAABUK010004971.1_pt1 | contig 21178 bp, 15 predicted proteins | sample 5559141 | NCBI WGS metagenome assembly JAABUK01 (sample SAMN10711869, study PRJNA513367) | rock metagenome | isolation source: Antarctica rocks | place: Antarctica: Victoria Land, Pudding Butte nord | collected 2016-01-03
ACCCGGATCCTGCCGGCAGACGGCACCGTCGTCGTCGTCACCGACCGCTACTGCTGCACTTCGATGTCTGCCGTGTTCGCCGCAGGAGAGGTCGCGGGGGTGGCCGGCAGCGCCGTCGCGGTGGCGGTTCGGCGCCGCCCAGCGGCACCTCAGCCCCGCTCGTCGTGGATGTGCGAGACGCCTGGCAGCATCAGCCCCGGCTCGGTCATGACCGCCTCGATCTTGGCGACGTCCAGCGGTGCTGCTGCGGTCAGGTTCTCGATCCCGGCGGAGGTGACGACGACAGTGTCCTCGACCCGGACGTACTGCTCCTCCTCCTCGATCCACATCATCGGATCGACGGAGAAGACGGTGCCGACCTGCAGCGGGCGCCCCCGGTAGTCGCCGACGTCGTGCACGGCCATCCCGACCGGATGTGACAGGTGCCCCCGGAACTCCAGCGCGCCCAGGGCGGCGGTGCGGTGCGACGGCCGCGCGAATTCGGTGCGCTCTAGGACCTCCCGCATGTGTGCCGCTGCCTCGTCCATGATCGCGTCGGCCTCGGCGCCGGGGCGGATCAAGCCGAGCAGCGTGCGGTGGTATTCGAGGATGAACTCGTACGCCGTCCGGTGGGCGCTGGAGAAGCGGCCGTTCACCGGCCACATCCGGCCGATGTCGCTGGTGTAGTACGCGAAGTCCGGCGCATAGTCCATCAGCACCAGGTCGCCGTCGCGCAGCGCGCTCGCCTGCCGCGTGTAGTGGCCGAACCAGGCGTTGCGCCCGCCGCCGGCGATCGCCCGGTAACCGTCGCCGCGGGCCCCGCGGGCCTGGAACTCGAAGCGAGCCACGGCCGCGAGCTGATACTCGGCGACCCCGACCGCGGTCGACCGCATCGCCTGGGCGATGCCGAGCGAGCAGACCCAGCCCGCATAGCGCAGCAGGTCGATCTCGCGGGGGCTCTTGACCGAGCGGTGCTCGTCGAGCAGCGGTGACAGGTCCTGCACGACCAGCTGGGGGAAGCGGGCGCGCAGCAGCGCGACGAAGTCGCCCTCCCGGCCGCCCCGGGTATCCCACGGGTCGCTCGCTGCCCGCGCCTGCGCGAACAGCAGCTCGTCGCGGCTGGCCGCCGGTGACTCGCCCGGCTGCATCGGGGTGCAGATGGTCGCCACCGGGGTGCGCAGGGCCAGGTGCGCCAGGTCACCGGCGAGCCGCTCGACGCCGAGCACGCGCTGCACTCCGGTGGTACGGCTGACCAGCTCGACATCCTCGGCCGACAGCAGCGGACCGCCACTGCGCTGGGCATCGACGTCACGGTGCGGGAGGTAGACGGTGCTCGCCCCACTGGAGCCGTCGATCAGCAGATAGGCGTTAGGCGTCTCGACGCCGGTCAGGTAGTACAGCTCGTTGGTCTGGCGGAACAGCTCCGCGCTGGCCAGATGGGCGGCCCCTTGCAGGAGCGCAACAGATCCGGGTGCCAGCGCCGCGGCCACCCGCGCGCGCCGGGCGGTGACCTCGGTGGCGCTGAAATTCACCTGGTACAGCGCCGGCAGCGGCTGCAGCGGGGCGGAGCGGAGCGGTTCGAGCAGGGTCATCGACTACTCCAGTCCACCGGCGAAGCTCAGCACCGGCTCGCCGAGCAAATCCTCGTCAATGTCCAGACCCAGACCCGCGGTGGTGGGGGCAGCGCCGAAGCCCTGCTCGGATCTTGGCTGGTAGCCGCCGATGTGACCGTCGGTCCAGTCGTTCATGAACGACACCATGAACAACGAGTCCGGATCGGTGCTCGCGGCGAGGTGGCTCACCGCGGCTGTGGTCAGGTCGCCACCCCAGGTGTCTTCGATGGTGAGCCGCAGCCCGAGCGCGGTCGCGAGGTCGCGGATAAGGCGAGCCTTGGTCAGGCCGCCGACCCGGCTGATCTTCAGGTTCATCGCGTCCAGCCCCTGCGCCTGGTAGGCCCGGATGAGCGACGCGACGTCGGTGATGACCTCGTCGAGGATAAACGGCAGGCTAGTGAGGCCGCGCACGGCCAGGCACTCCTCGATCGTCGCGCACGGCTGCTCCAGGTAGACCCGCGGCATCGGCTCAAGCAGCCGGGCGGCGACGATCGCGTCCTGCAGCTTCCAGCCACAGTTCGCGTCGGCGACGATCACGTCCTGGTCGTCGGTTTCCTCGACCACAGCGGCGACGCGCTGCGCGTCCTCGCTCGGCCGGCCACCGAGCTTGAGCTGGAAGTAGTGGATCCCCTCGGCCCGCCGATCGTGGACGTAGGAGACCATGACCTCCCTGGATTCGAGGGGAATCGCGACGTAGAGCGGGAAGCGTTCCTGTCGGACGCCGCCGAGCAGCTCCGCGACGGGCAGCCCGGTGACTTTGCCCAGCACGTCCCAGCAGGCGATGTCGACGGCCGACTTGGCGTAGCCATGCCCGGCCAGGCTGCGGTCCATCAGCGCGTTGATTTCGCCGAGGCGGGCCGCGTCGGCGCCGATCAGGTGGGGACCGAGCTCTGCCAGCACCGCCTCGACGCCGCCGCCGAAGCCGGGCAGATAGGCCGGGCCCAGCGGGCAGGCCTCGCCGTAGCCGACCACCCCGTCGGCGGTGCGGATCCGCACCACAATCGCGGGCAGCGTCGTGATGATCCGGTTGCCGGACATGACGTAGCGGCCGTGCCGGTAGCGCAGGTCGTAACGGAAGACAGCCAACTCGACAATTGTGGTGTTCCGCATCCGCCTCGATTGCCTTTCATCTGCTCATCTGATAACCCTAGGAGTGGGCATTCTATCGACGGGTGGAGACGAATGCAACGACGGGCCGGGGCGGCCGACGCCGCGCGCGCCCTCCGCCAACGCCTGCGTCAGCCCGGCCAGCCAAGCCTGGCGGCGGACGGGTCCGCGGTCGTCTTCGCCCGGCCCGCCGAGGGCGATCCCGAGCGCAGCACCCTGACGATATGGGAGGGCGGCGCACTGCGCGCCCTCGCCGTCGACGCCGCCGACTACCGGGTGCCGCGCTTCGCGCCGACCGGCCGTGGACTCGTCGTTGCCGTGGGTGACGACGAGCTGCGTGCGATCGACCGCGACAGCTGCCGGACGACCTGGACACGCACGGCGCCGGGCTACGTCGAGGAGCTCGCCTTCGGCGCCGACGGCGAGCTCGTCGCGATCGTCGCCGAGAGCGGCGCCGACCGCGGCGTGCTGGCCGGTGGCCGCCGGCTGGACACGAGCGACGACCCGCAGGTGGTGCATGCGGGGCAGGGCCGCCGCCGGATCTATTCGCCGGTCGATGAGACCTGGCACCCTACGGACGCGGGGCTGCACGGGCTGACCGTCTGGGACGTCGATGTGCTGCCACCCGCCGCGGTGGTGGCGGTCTGCTCGCCGGACCCCACCGAGTCGGGCTGGTACGGTGCCGGGCTCTGGCACGCCGACCCCGGCGGGGCGCGGCTGCTGTATCAGCCCGAGTGGCAGCTCGGCCGGCCGGTGCTCGACCCGCAGGGCGGCCGGGTCGCGGTCGTGGAGGGCTGGGCCAGTGACCGCGGCTTCGTCGCCGGTGACGTGCAGGTCATCGCGCTGGCCAACCGTCACCGGGCCGTCCTCACCATCCCCGAGATCGACGTGGCCGCGGTGAGCTGGCGCGACGACAGCAGCCTGTGGTTCAGCGGTTGGCAGCGCACTACCGCCGTCGCCGGCTGGGTCGGGCTGGACGGCTCACTCGCCACGGTGTTTCCCGCGCACGGCCGCCTGTCCGAGGTTTCCCTGCGCCGCGGCCGCGACCCGGGCTGGCACGTCAGCGCGATCCGGGCGCCGCTGGGCGCACCGCCGGAGGTCGCCGTCGGTGACCCCGGCGGCCTCGGCTGGCACTCGATCAGCCCCGCTGACCCGCAGCTGATCGAGCGGTACGCGGACGTGGCCGCCGAGACGATCGCGTGGCCGGCCGCGGACGGCACCGTCATCGAAGGATTGGTGCTTGGGCTACGCCCCGGCGCGGCTGCCCCGCTGGTCGTGCACATCCACGGTGGTCCGGCGAACCTCTGGGCCAACTTCGGCCCGTTGGACCTGCTGCTGGCCGAGGCCGGCTACACGGTGCTGCTGCCCAACCCACGCGGCAGCGTCGGCCGTGGCGCGCAGTTCAGCCGCGCCAACCTGGGCGACGCGGCCGGTGCCGAGCTCGGCGACGTGATCAGCGGCGTCGACGAGCTGGTCCGTCGCGCCGCGGTGGACCCCGGCCGGGTGGGCGTGACCGGCGGCAGCTACGGCGGCTACCTGACCGCCTGCGCGGTCACCATGTCCGACCGCTTCGCGGCCGGCGTCATGACCAGCGGGCACCCCGACCTGCTCTCGGCCCGGCACGGCAGCAACAACCCGGCGTTCTACGACCGGCTGCTCGGCCACCCGCCCTACGGTGAGGGAGCGGCGCATGCCTACCTGCGCCGCTCCCCGATCATCTGGGTCAGCCCCCGCACCGCGCCCACCCTGGTGCTGCACGGCGCCGCGGACCGCTGTACACCGGTCGGCCAGGCGCAGGAGTTCTACCGGGCGGTGCTCGACGCCGGCGTCGAGACCGAACTGGTGGTCTACCCGCGCGAGGGGCACTCGCTGCGCGAGCACCCCCACCAGGTCGATGCGTGGACCCGCACCCTCGACTGGTTCGATCGGCATCTCCAGGGCGTCGGGACGGCCGGCGCACCCGGCGCCAGCCCGGCGCCGACAGGTCAGCGATGAGTTCATCCGGCACGCTGCTGTCCACCTCCGGGCTGGCGGTCGAGTTCACCGCCGACAGCGGGCAGCGGCGCACGCTGCTGTCCGGGATCGACCTGACGATCGGCAACGGCGAAACCATCGGTGTCGTCGGCGAGTCGGGCAGTGGCAAGTCGATGATGGCGAAGGCGATCATGCGCCTGCTCCCCCCCGGCGTGACGGCCACCGGCACGATCACCCACAGCGACCATCGGAATCTGCTCGGCATCTCCGAACGCCACATGTCGCGGCTGCGGGGCACCCGGATCGCGCTGATGTACCAGGACCCGTTCACCATGCTCAACCCGCTGCTGCGCTGCGGCGATCACATCGTCGAAGGCCTGCGCGCCGCGCCCAAGGGCCAGCGGCCCGCCAAGAGCGCGGCCCGCGCCGAGGCGATCCGCCGCCTCGCGGAGGTCGGCATCAACGATCCCGATGTCGCGGCCCGCTACCCGTTCCAGCTTTCCGGCGGCATGCGCCAGCGGGTCGCCCTAGCGGCGGCGCTGGCCCGCGACCCGGAGCTGCTCATCGCCGACGAGCCGTCCACCGCACTCGACGTGACGACCCAGGCCGAAATGCTGGCCCTGCTCAAGTCGGTGCAGCAGCGCCGCGGCATGGGCCTGGTCCTGATCACCCATGACCTGCGGGTCGCGTTCTCGGTCTGCGACCGCATCTACGTGCTGTACGCCGGCTCCGTCATCGAGACCGGCCCGGCCGCCGACGTCGAGCGCGAGCCGCTGCACCCGTACTCCCTCGGTCTCCTCCTCTCCGAGCCCTCGGCCGACCGGCGGCTGGACGACCTTGTCGCCATCGACGGATCGGTGCCGCGACCGGGCGATGTCGACCAGCAGTGCCCCTTCGCGGCCCGCTGCCAGTGGCGCGCGGCCACCTGCACGGCGGCCCAACCGCCGCTGGTCCCGGTCGGGCCGAAGCGCAGCTCCGCATGCGTCCGGCTCGGCGAGATCACCCCTGCCATGCGCGCCGCACGTACCCGGCCGACGGCGACCACCGCAGCACCGGTCGAAGCCAGCGCGGCGCCGGGATCGGCCCTGGTCCGGATCGCCGACCTGCGCAAGAGCTTCGGCGGCATCGGTGGACGGCGTGTACACGCGCTCGCCGGCGTCAGCCTGAGCATCGACACCGACGAAAGCGTGGGCCTGGTCGGCGAGTCTGGCTCCGGCAAGACGACGCTCGGACGCTGCCTCGTCGGGCTGGAGACCGCCACCTCAGGCGAGATCACGGTGGGCGAGCTGGACGCCTCCGACTACGGCAAGCTGAGCAACCGGGACCGGTCGGCGCTGCGCCGCACCGTCCAGATCGTCTTCCAGGATCCCTACTCCTCCCTCGACCCCCGGCAGACGATCGGTTCCGCGCTGGGCGAGACGCTGCGGGTCAACGACATCGACGGTGGCCGGCACCGGGTCGAAGAGCTGCTCGACATCGTCGGGCTCCCCGCCAGCCATGCCCGCCGGCTTCCTGCCGCGCTGTCGGGCGGCGAACGCCAGCGGGTCGCGATCGCCCGCGCGCTGGCCGTCGATCCGAAGATCATCGTGTGCGACGAGCCCGTCTCCGCACTCGACGTCTCCGTCCAGGCCCAGGTGCTCAAGCTCTTCCGTCAGCTGCGGGACAGCCAGCAGCTGAGCTACCTGTTCATCACCCACGACCTCGCCGTCGTGCGCCAGGTGGCCGACCGCGTCTACGTGCTGTACCAGGGCGAGATCGTCGAAAGCGGCGCCGTCGACCAGGTCCTTGACCGCCCCGAGCACCCGTACACGCGGCGGCTGATCGACTCGATCCCCGGCCGCACCCTACCCACCGCACCGAGCAGCTGAGCCACGATGGGACACCGCATGCACTCCGATCCCGACCTGACCCTCTGGTATGCCGAACCGGCCGCGAACTGGTTGGCCGCGCTGCCGGTGGGCAACGGCCGCCTCGGCGCCATGGTGCACGGCCGTTTCGAGCGCGAGATGATCCAGCTCAACGAGGAGACGCTCTGGACGCGCGGCGTACGCGCCGAGCGGGACAACCCGGCGGCGCTGGAGCACCTGGCCGAGGTACGCCGGCTGCTCGCGGACGGCGATCCGCTGCGGGCACACCACGTCGCCGAGCTCGCCATGCTGGGCACGCCGTCGAACCAGTCGTCGTTCCAGACGCTGAGCAACCTGGTGCTGAACTTCGCCGGCCAGCAGCTGGCTCGCGTGCGCGACTACCGGCGCGAGCTGGACCTGCGCACCGGGATCACCGGTTGCCACTACACGATCGACGGCGTCTCGTATCGGCGCGAGGTCTTTGTCAGCGCACCCGACGACATGATCGTGGTGCGGCTGCTCGCCGACGCGGCGTTCGACGTCGGCGTCTGGACCTGGCGCAAGTACGACAACGATCAGATCTCCACCCCGCTCGCCGACGACCTGCTCGAGCTCGAGGGCCAGTGTGGCCGCCAGGGCACCCGCTACCGGGCGCTCATCCGGGTGTTGCCCGACGACGGGCAGGTACACGCCGAAGGCGACCGGCTGTCGTGCACCGGCACCACCGCGGTTACGATCCTGGTGAGCGTCGCGACCGACTTCCACTCCCCCGACTGGCGCGCGCTGGCCAAGGACCGCCTCGACCGTGCCGTGACCCAGGATTACGGCGTCCTGCGCGAGCGGCACGTGCAGGACTACGCCGCGATCTTCGACAGGTTCGCCCTGGAACTGGCAATACCGGATGACCAGCGCGGCCTCGCCGCGCTGCCCACCGATGAGCGGCTGGCCCGGGTACGTGCCGGCGGGCCCGACCTCGGGCTGCTGCTGCAATACGTCCAGTTCGGGCGCTACTTGCTGATCAGCAGCAGCCGGCCGGGTGGGCTGCCGGCGACGCTGCAGGGCATCTGGAACGACAGCATCGTGCCGGCGTGGGACAGCAAGTACACGATCAACATCAACCTGCAGATGAACTACTGGCCCAGCGAGGTGCTCAACCTCGCCGAGACGCACGAGCCGGTTTTCGACCTGCTCGACCGGATGCGGGTGCGCGGGCGTGAGACGGCGCGGATCCACTACGGCTGCGGCGGGTTCACCACGCACCACAACACCGACCTGTGGGCCGACACCAGCCCGCTCGACAACACCTACTGCGGCCTGTGGCCGATGGGCGCGGCCTGGCTGGCGTTGCACGCGTGGGAGCACTACCGCTTCGCCCCGGACGAGGCGTTCCTACGCGACCGCGCCTACCCGATTATGAAGGAGGCCGCGGAGTTCGTCCTGGACTTCGCCACCCCCGACGAGTATGGGCGGCTGCTGATCGGCCCGTCGATCTCCCCCGAGAACGCCTACCTCGACCGCGACGGGAACCGGGTGGCGCTGTGCATGGGGGCGACTGGCGACAATCAGCTCGCGGCCGCGCTGTTCGCGTACTGCCGCGAGGCCGCCGCGGTGCTCGACGTCGACCCGCAGTTGCGAGCTCGCCTCGACGCGGCCCTGGACCGCGTGCCCCGCACCCAGATCGGCCGGTACGGCCAGATTATGGAGTGGCTCGAGGACTACGACGAGTGGGAGCCGGGGCACCGCCACGTGTCGCACCTGCTCGCGCTTTACCCGCTCGAGCAGATCACGCCAGCCAGCACACCGGAGCTGGCGCGCGCCGCGCGGGTGTCGCTGGAGCGCCGCCTGGCGTGCGGTGGTGGCGGCACCGGCTGGAGCCGGGCCTGGCATGTCGGCCTGTGGGCCCGGCTCGGGCTCGGTGAGCAGGCCTGGGAGCACCTGACCTACCTGCTGCGGGCCAGCACCGAGACGAACCTCTTCGACATGCACCCGCCCCAGGGCACCAACACCATGAACGTCTTTCAGATCGACGGCAATCTCGGCTCGATCGCCGGCCTGGCCGAGATGCTGCTGCAGTCGCACGACGGCCTGCTCCGGCTGCTGCCCGCCGTCCCGGCCGACTGGCCGGCGGGTTCGGTGCGCGGGCTGCGGGCGCGTGGCGGTTTCCTGGTGGACCTGGTCTGGGCCGACGGCGCGCTGCAGCTCGCCACCATCACCTCGACGCACGGCCGGCCGTGCCGGGTGCAGCTGCCGGCCGACCTGCTGGTCTACCACGGATCTGCTCCGGTGCCGGTCGGCGCAACCGACGACAGTGTCACCTTCCCGACAGAGCCCGATCATCGCTACCAGCTGCGCCGATCCGGATGACCGACCCAAAACCCGGCTCCACCCATCCACCTCACCCGAATCCGCCAGAGACGAGAACCATGATCGCGACCACGCCAGAGCCGACGCGCCCCGCCGCCTTGAACCGGGTCGTCATTACCGACCTGACCACGGTGGACGTTCGCTTCGAGACCTCCGCGACGCTTGACGGCTCCGACGCGATGAACCAGAGCCCCGACTATTCGGCGGCGTACGTCGTGCTGCACACCAACCTCGGCGACGAGCTGACCGGTCACGGGCTGACGTTCACCAACGGCCGCGGCAACGAGGTGTGCGTGGCCGCGATCGAGGCCCTGCGCCACCTCGTGGTGGGCTCCTCACTCGACGAGATCACCGCGAACATGGGTGCCTTCTGGCGGCAGATGACAGGTGACAGCCAGCTGCGCTGGCTCGGCCCGGAGAAGGGGATCATCCACCTGGCCACTGCGGCGATCGTGAACGCGGTCTGGGACATGTGGGCCAAGGTCGAGGACAAATCCCTTTGGCAGCTGATCAGTGCCATGAGCCCGGCGGAGTTCGTCCGCTGCGTCGATTTCCGCTACATCACCGACGCCATCACCCCGGCCGAGGCTGTCACCATGCTGGAGCAGCTGGCCCCGACGAAGGCAGCCCGAATCGCCGACCTGAGCGAGAGCGGCATCTCCGCCTACGTCACCTCCGTCGGCTGGCTGGGCTACAGCGACGACAAGGTCCGCCAACTGTGCCGCGAACGACTCGACGAGGGCTGGACGAACTTCAAGATCAAGGTCGGCGGGGACATCAACGACGACGTGCGGCGCGCTCGACTCGTCCGCACCGAAATCGGCCCGGACAACCTGCTCATGCTCGACGCCAACCAGGTGTGGGAGGTCGACGAGGCGATCGCGAACATGCAGCGGCTCGCCGAGGTCGCACCGCTGTGGATCGAGGAGCCGACCAGCCCGGATGACGTCCTCGGCCAGCGGGCCATCGCGCAGTCGCTGGCACCGCTGGGCATCGCCGTCGCCAGCGGCGAGCACTGCCAGAACCGGGTGATGTTCAAACAGTTCCTCAGCTCCGGCGCGATGGGCTTTTGCCAGATCGACGCGTGCCGCCTCGCCGGCGTGAACGAGGTCATGGCGGTGCTGCTGCTGGCGGCCAAGTACGGCGTACCGGTGTGCCCGCACTCCGGTGGTGTCGGGTTATCGGAATACACCCAGCACCTGGCCGCGATCGACTACATCTGCGTGTCCGGGCAGCGTGAGCGGCGGATGCTCGAGTACTCAGGCCACCTCGACGAGCATTTCCGCTACCCGGTGGTGGTCCGCGACGGGCGTTACCGGCTGCCCACAGACGCCGGCTACAGCATCGAGATGAAAGCCGAGACGCTGGCGTGGTTCACCGCGCACCCCGGGCAGACCTGGCCGCTGCCGATGGCGGCCCACCAGTGAGCGGGTCGATGTCGGTCGGATCCCTGGGTTCAGCCGTCCCGACCGGCACGGGCAGAGTAGCGGTCGAAGAGCCAGTCGCCGATCAGGTTTACCGAGACCGCGAGCAGCACGATCGCCGCGGCGGGTGCCAGCGCGGCGGCCGGGTTCGTGAACAGCAGCGTCTGCGCATCGGTCAGCATCCGGCCCCACTCCGCGGTGCCCAGCTGCGACCCCAGGCCGAGGAACGCCAGCCCGGACAGCGCCACGAGCGCTCCGGCGAAGTCGACCGCGAAATCTGCGACCAGGATCGGTGCGATGTTGGGCAGCACGTGGTTGAACATGATCCGCCGCGGCGGGACGCCGACCGTACGGGCGGCCTCAATATAGGGCAGCGAGCGTTGCTCGAGTGCGACACCACGCACGATGCGGATGTCGCCGGGGACATTGAAGACGCTGAGCACGATGATCGCCGTCCAGTAGCCGCCGCTGCTGACGGCAACCACCACGATCACGATCAGCAGTCCGGGCAGCGCGAAAAGCAAGTCGACCACCCGCATGATCACCGTGTCGAGCAGGCCACCGCGGTAGCCGGCGAGGATGCCGAGCAGGCTCGACACCACCAGCCCGCTGAACGCGACGACGAGTGGTCCTAACAGCGCAGCCTGCGAGCCGGCCACCACGCGGGCCAGCACATCACGGCCGAGCTGATCGGTGCCCAGCCAGTGCCCCGACGACGGTCCCCTGCCGATCGCGGTGAGGTTCTGGTTGGTGGGCGAGTCTCCGACGATCAGATGACCGCCGCTGGCGAGCGCGATCAGCAAGAGCACGAACAGCCCGCACAGCCCGATGGTGATCGGCAACCGGCGCCGCCGGCGCCGGGCCGATCCCGCCGCGTCCAGCCCACCGATCGCAACCGCCGAGGTCATCTAGCGCACCACCCGTCCGAATCTGACTCGCGGGTCGACGAACGCGTAAAGCAAGTCGACGAGCAGGTTGGCCAGGATGATCCAGGCCGCGATCAGCAGCACCAGCGCCTGGATCACCGGCAGGTCGCTGTTCTGGATTGAGGTCACCAGCAGACCGCCCAGCCCGGGGATGCCGAAGACGGACTCAACGAACACCGTGCCGGTCAGCAGCCCCACCAGCAGCAGCCCGCACGCGGTGAGGATCGGGATGAGCGCATTGCGCAGCACATGCGCGAGCATGACCCGCCGGTAGGCGATGCCGCGAGCCCGGGCGAAGGCGACGTGGTCGGTTCGCAGCTGGTCGAGCACAGCCGCGCGGGTAATCTTGGTGATGAAGCCGAGCGGGCCGAGGGCCATCACAAGCGCCGGAAGCACCAGGTGGTAGGCCTCGTCGCCGAGGCCGCCCGAGCCGAGACCGAACAGCGGGAACAGGTGCAGCTCCATGCCGAAGAAATACAGCCCGGCGATCGCCAGCACGAAGTGCGGCGCGCTGCTCCAAAACACGTTGGTCCCCACCACGATCCGGTCCAGCGCGCTGCCCCGCTTGACCGCGGCGAACAGCCCCATCGGTATGCCGACCAGCAGCGCCAGCACGATGCCGGCCAGATTCAGGGCGACGCTGACGCCGAGCCGGCTACGAATCGCCGTGGTGACCGCCTGGCTGGCGAAGATCGAGCTTCCGAAGTCGCCGTGCAGGGCGTCGCGCAGCCAGTACAGATACTGCCTGTAAAGTGGGTCGTTGAGATGGTATTTCACCTTGATCGCGTTAACCGTCGCAGTGTCGGTGGCATGACCGCCGATCAGGGCGGCGACCGGTCCGCCGGGCACCAACGACGTCAGCAGGAACACCGCGATCGTCACCAGCACGAGCAGCGGGAGGAGCAGCAGCAGGCGGCGTGCAATGTAGCTGCCGATGCCACGACCGCGCATACGACCTCCTCCTACGACTCGCCGGTCAGGTCACCCTCGCAGGGGGACCTGACCGACACCGTGTCCCGGGGAAGCCGGGACAGTGCCCGGGAGACGACCGGCGGTGATCAGTTGGGAACGATCTGGCCGATCCAGTTCGACGTCGCGTAGAACGTCCCCAATCCGGTCTGCGTCCACCCCTTCTTCAAGGCGACGAGCTGCTCACCCCACGCGATCGGGATCACCGGCACCTGTGCCGCCGCCGCATTCTGCGCCTGCAGCACGAGGTTGGCTGCGGCGGCCGGGTCGGTGGAGGCCTCCGCCTGGTTCAGCAGGGCGTCGATGGCTGGGTCCTTGAGGTTCGAGGAGTTGTTCCCGTTCTGCGCGGCCTGCCCGCTGGAGAAGTACTCCTCGGCCATCTCGGTCGGGTCCGGCACATCCGGTGTGTTGCCGATGATCTGCACGCCCAGGTTCGGCTTGTGATCCAGGATGATCTGGAAGCGCGGGCCGCCCGGCATGAGTTTCAGGTTCAGCGTCACGCCGATCTTCGCCCACGTCGCCTTGATGGCCTGGGCCATCGCGATCAACCCGGTCGAGTCGGCCGGCACGTTGAGCGTGGTGGTGAAGCCGCGTGGGGCCGACGACTGGGCCAGCTCGGTCTTGGCTTTGGTGATGTCGTAGGGAAAGGTGGCGATCTTCTGGTATCCCTGATCGGTGGCAGTCTTGCCGATCAGCGCGGTGAACAGCCCCGGGTCGTTGACAGTGGTCGACACCGAACCGAGACCGTTGAGCAGGCCCGAGACGATCGAGGCCCGGTCGGTCGCGTAGTAGAGCGCTCGCCGAACGTGGATGTCGCTGAACGGCGCCTGCTCCATGTCGAGGGTGAGGCCTTGCCACACGTAGTTCGGGAACGTGGTGATCGAGGCCGCCGACTTCCAGCGGCTCAGTGAGGTCGTGTCGACCGCGAACGTCCCGTCGATCCGGCCGCTCTGCATCGCCAGCACCCGGGTCTGGGCATCCGGGATGATCTGGAAGGTGATCTTCGAGAACTTCGGCTTCGGCCCCCAGTAATACCGGTTGGGCACGTAGGTGATGTGCGAGTCGGGGACGTACTCCGAAACCTTGTACGGGCCGCTGCCGATCGGAAGGGTCTGCGGCGTGCCGTAGGTCTTGAGCGCCGCGCTCACCGAGGACTTCTCCCAGATGAAGCCGCCGATGCTGGCCGGCAGGTACTGCCAGATCGATTGCGGCTGGGAGAGCGTCACGGTCACGACGTCACCGCTCGCGGTGATCGACTTGACCGCCGAGAAGAGGCTGCCCTCCTGCGAGGCGACCGACTTGTCCAGCTGCAGGTTGAGCGAGTAGACGACGTCGTTGGCGGTCAGCGGTTTGCCGTCGGAAAACTTGACGCCCTTGCGGATGGTGTAGGTATAGGTGGTCGGGTTGACGGCCTTCCATGAGGTCGCAATGTCGGGTTCGAGTTTGCCCGCCGCGTTGTAGGTGAGCAGCTGGTCCTGGCTGAGCGTCATCAGCGACGCCCCGTCGGTCGAGTAGTCCGTCGGCGCGAAGAGGGTACGCGGGCTGCTCGACAGCGCCCAGGTCAGCGTGGTGGTCGCGCCGTGACCGCCCTTCGTCCTTGTAGAGCTGCTGTCGTTCGAGCCCGTACATGCCGAGACGACGGTGGCGACGACGGCTGCCATACCGACTGCAGCAACAAGCTGAGGACGTCGTCCACCGGCGAGGCTCGATCCGGCTTGTCGCATAGCGCCGACGCGATGGGGCATGACTACCTCCTGCTCGAACCCGAACAGCCGGGGCGTGTTCGGGACCCGTCGAGAACACCCGTCGTACATCAGCGTGACAACATGGTTCAGTGGTTCAGCAGGTTAGCAGACAACCAGATGGGCCGCCTAGATCGTCAGCGGTGCCGCCCGCGCTACCGCGACGGGAGGTCGAGCTCGTGGTGCAGATCGCGGGTGGCCGACCACTTCAGGTGGTCGAACATCGCCGCGCGGGCAGCCCGCGGTGAGGAGGTGCGGACCGCGGTGAGGACCTTCTTGTGCTCGGTAACCGCCTTGTTCATACCCGCGGGCTGGTCCTGGGCGTCGATGCCGATCTGGCGTGCGATCACCAGCAGCGGTTCGAGCCGCTCGAACAGGCGCACGACGAGTTCGTTGCCGGTGGCGGCCAGGATCGCCGCGTGGAAGGCAATGTCGCAGCGGATGAAGTCGTCGGTTTCGGTCTCGGTCGCCGCAGCCGTCACCGCTTCGTGGAGGGTGATCAAGGCGGCGATGTCGTCGGGGCCGGCCCGCAGGGCGGCGACCTCGGCCGCCTGCGTTTCGACCGACGCGCGCAGCTCGACTAGTTCGAGCAGGATCCGGCCGGCGCTGCCGCTCTCCTGCCGAGCAGCCAGCAGCTCGGGTGCGAAGTCGTTCCAGGACTTGCGGTCGAGCACCTCGGTGCCGCGGCCCTGGCGGCTGCGCGCCATACCCACCGAGATCACGGCGCGCATCGCCTCGCGGACCACCGAGCGGCTCACCCCGAACTGTTCGCACAGCTTCTCTTCGGTGGGCAGGAAGCTGCCCGGCTGGAACTTCCCGGAGAGGATGCTGTTGATCACCTCACGACTGGCCCGGCCCGAGAGCGTCTCTGCTTTCATGGACTGGAACACGGACGACCCCGCCTTCTGCGCGATCCGCGGCCCGTCCGCCATGCTGGGTGACCTCTCCGTCTAGCTGTTACCGTCCTGCAACAGAACAGCATACAAGCAGACAAGTGAGTCGTTCATGCATACCGGTGCCAGGCGAACGGGTGCCGCGGAGCGTAATCGTGAATACCACTCCAGCCGCGCGGATGGCCCGTCATCCAGCGCGGACGCGCGCCAACCGCAACGGCTCGAGCACACTTCGGTTGAGATGGCCCGGTCGGTCGAGGTCGCCGACCTCGCCGCGGCGGGGATCGTCGCGGTGGTCCGCGCCCCAACTCGCGAGCTTGCGCTGGGTGCCGTCGATGCCCTCGTCGCCGGCGGCATCACCGCCGTCGAGGTGACGTTCACCGTCCCCGACGCGCTCACGGTGATCGCCGACGGCCCGCCGGTACGGGCCGGCATTGTTGCTCGGCGCCGGCACTATCACCAGGCTTGAGCAAGTCGAACGCGCGGTTGCCCCCGGGGCGCGATTCCTGGTTAGCCCTGGTTAGCCCCGGGACGACGCTCGCCCTGGCCCGCGCCATGCGCGAGACCGAGGTAGCTTGTCTGCTCGGTGCGTACACGGCGACCGAAGTAATGCAAGCAGTCGATCTCGGCGCGACGGCGGTGAAGCTGTTCCCCTCCTCGGTCGGCGGCCCCGGTTACCTACGCGCCCTGCTCTCATGGCGAGGGACGGCCGAAGCCGACCCGGCGGTAGTGTGGCCGTGTCGACCTCTTCACCAGCGGCGTCCGCGGCGGACCAGCACCTCACCATCCCGGCAGCACCGCCCAGCTGGTTCGCTCGTCGGCGGCGCGCGGCCAACCGCGGCTGAGATGGCGGCATCGAAGGACCGTCGGCTGTGTGGCGCCGCTGACCATCAGCCGCCGCGGGCGGGTGGTATCGGCTTTGCCCACCTGCGGGGCTCCTGGCCCGCTGGACCTGGCCCTGTCCCTGCTGCTGCACCGCGTTTTTCCGTAACGCCCGGTCGGGATCAGCCTAGGGTCGGATTGGCTGGGCCTGCCCGGGCCGGACCCGCCGGCGGATCCGGTCCAGATCGCCGCCCGGCGGGATGTGAGCCCCGGGGGGTGCACGTGGCGCTGAGTCGGCTGCGGGCGGCCGCGGCGGTGATCCCGCCGCCGCCGGCGCTGCTGAAGTCCGTGGCGTTGCTGGCAGGCGGGCCGACTATCCGGCTCGCGCCCGAGGCCACCACCGCCCTCGCCCGGGCGGGCTGCGCGGGCGAGGCGCTACACCCGGCGACCGTGCTGCGCGCGGCACACCTGTTCGGGTTGGAGCCGGGTTTTGCGATCCGCCGGCACGACACCGTCACGGCCGTGGTCACCGCCGCACACCTGGACCGCTACGACAGGCTTGGCCGTACGCTGGCCGCGGCCGCCCGACGACGTGGCCTGGTCCCCGTCGAGGAGATGTTCGCCGGCCTGCCCGACCAGGTCGTGGCCGCGGCGCTGCAGGCCACGCCCCAGCTTGCCTCGCACGACGGCTGGTTCTGGGCTGTTCCCGAAAGCAGCCTGGTCGCCCGGGCGCTCGACAGGATGCTGACCGCCTGCGGCCCGCTCCCCCTCGACGAGGTAGTCGCCGGCTTGGCGCGGGCCACCCGGTACGCGCCGGCCAGCACATACAGCGCGCCCGCCGGCACGCTGCTGGCCTACCTGGCCTCCACGCCTGCCTACCGCACCGACGGCGACACGGCCTGTCCCCGAAGGGGGCGCAGGCCCTGATCGGCCAGTCGCCGCTGCTGCGACGGATCCGGCCGGGCGTCCATGCGCTGCGCGGCAGCCGACACCGCTGACCGCCGCCCCACCCGACCGAAACCCGCCGTGGTAAGCAGGTCAGCGGCGCCGGGAGGGTTGGCTCTGGGGTTGTTGCGCCGGGTGGGCGGCGCGTGCGGGTTGGGCGAGCTCGGCGGGGGTGCGGCCGGCGAGTGCGGCTCTTAGTTCGGCGGCGGCTTGGTCGGCGTCGCGGGCGGCGTTGCGGGCGGCTGCGTTGCGTTGGACGGTGCTGGTAGGGCTGCCGCCGATCCGGGCGAGCGGTTCGGCGGCGGCGTTCAGGTGGGTCGCGCTGCGTTCGGCGGCGGCGACGATCGGATGTGCCAGGCCGGTTCGGGTGGGCTGCCACAGGTAGGGCTGCTGTCGGCCGCGGTTGGTGCCCGGGTGGGGGGTGAGGAGCCGGCCGGCTGCGGCCGCGGAGTGCAGGGAGTTGCGGAGCTGGGTGGCGGGGCCGGCGGTTTCGGCGGCCCACCGGCTCAGCGGGGTGAGGATGCGCTGCAGGTCGGCTTGGCCTGCGGTTCCTTGGGGTCCGGGCTGGAGGTGGCCTGCCAGAGCGCTGAGGGCGGTGAGGCGTTCGCGGATCTGCCGGGTGAGGAACTGGACAGCAGGTGCGGGGGTGGTCAGGGTGGCGATTTCGCCGTGGGCGACGGTCAGCAGGTGGGGGAGGGCGGCGTCGAGGTGCGCGGCGGCGGCCGCCGTGTCCGGACCCTGGGGTGTGTTGGTGGTGGCGGTGAGCAGCCGGCGGGTCAGCTCGACGCCTTCGGCCAGGGTGCGGGCGACGGCGGTGGTTTCTTGGGCGGTGAGGTCGGGGCCGCGGCTGGCGATGAGCCGGGCGAGGGTGGCGGTGGCTTGGGGCAGGTCGGCGGTGGTGCGGACGGGGGCGATCCGCGGCCGACCGGGGATTTCGGCGTCGGGGGTGCCGCCGGTGAGGCCGATGGTGTGGGTGAGCGTCTCGTCGGCGGTACGGCGCAGCGGGCCGTGGGTGCTGGGGTCGAGCAGGGCCTGGCGGGTCCGCGCGTGTTCGGGGTCGTCGGGCAGGGCGGTGGCGAGGTCGGCGTCGAGGTAGGGAAGGGCGGCGCTGATCCGGGCGATGTCAGCGACGATCGACCAGGCTTGCTCACCGGGGATCGGGCCGGCGAGCAGGTCATGGTAGATCTGCAGGGCGCCTGCGCTGCGGGCGGCGGTCTGCCAGCTGGTGGTGAGCGGCCCGCCGGGCACGGCGAGGGCGTCGGTGAGGGACATGTCGTGGCCGGTGGGCGGCAGGGCGGCCAGCGCGGTGTAGAGAGCGTGGGCGGGGCTGGTTTCGGCCTGTGCCGTGTCCCGTCGGGTGTGGGCGGGTAGCTGCAGGACGGCCCGGGCCAGGTCGCGGAGCTCGTCGGTGACGGTATCGCGGGCGGCGAGGGTGGCCTGGTGTGCCGGACCGGTCAGGCTGCCCACCGGCGGCGGGCCGGCGGCGGCGAGCGCGGTCACCGCGTGGGCGAGGCGGGTGATGTCGCTGTCGTATCTCACTGCTGTCCCGCCTCCCTCGTGCTGGGGAGGTGGTCCAGGGCGGTGCGGAGCTCGCGGGCGGCTTGCCCGCAGGCCATCGCCGCCTCGACGGTGGTCGCCTGCTGGGAGGCGGTGATCAGCCGGTCCCGGACGGCGGTCAGGACGGCGCCCGGGTCGCGGGTGTCGGCTTCGTCGACGCCGAGGATCGTGGGCGGGTGGTGCGGGTCGGTGAGCTCGCTGACGGCGGCGGAGATGGCGGTGCTGGCCCGGACGGGCAGGGTGTGCAGGTGTCGGCGGGCGGTGGCGTTGAGCAGCTCACGGTCGCGGTCGGTGGTGGTCATCGGCTTTCTCCGTTCTCCGCGTGCGTGGATGTCTGGGGTGGTGGCGTACTTATCTGATGCTGGCGGCCGCGGTCGGGGTGACGGTCCGGCCGGGCGGGTTATGTGGATGTCGGCTCCGTGGTGCGCCGACGGCGACCGCAAGCGTTCAGCTGAAAGCGGCTGGCGCGATCGGCGACCACGGGTGTGGGCTTGGGCAGCCCTGCGGCGGTCGTCCGAGTGTGGGGTGGGCTGCGGGCGGTCATGGGCGGCGGCTGGCGTGCAGGGCGGTGACGGGGTGGGTGTCGGCGTAGAAGGCGTTGTGCCGTTCGGCTTTCGCCTCGCTGCTGGTGTAGGCGCCGTGGCGGGCTTGGGCGGGCCAGTCGACGTGTTTGCCGGTGCGGCAGCCGCTTTCCCCGAGCCGGTTGGCCATCCGGTCGATGAACAGGGGAAGCGTGTACCGGTGCCATTCCTCCATCAGCGCGGGGCTGGTGGCTTCTTCGGCGGCGTGGCGCAGGAACGCCAGGACGGCGAGCTCGCGGGCGAGGTGGGGGTGGTGCGGCCAGCAGGGTGGGATGGTCTGGGTGGGCCGCCAGGCGTAGTCGTGGTTGAGCCAGCCGGCGACCTGGTCGCACCAGTCCCAGACGGACTCGCGCAGGTCGGCCGGGCAGGTGCTGGGTTCCCACGGGCGGGGCAGGTCGGCGAGGTCGCCGGCGGCGGCGATCTCGTCGGGGTCGCCGCGGCGCAGGATGGCCAGCAGCTCCAGCGCCCGGCGGATCCCGGCCGGCGGGGCCGGGAACTCGGCGAGGATGCGGCTCACCGGGCCGGCCGGGCTGATGCTTGTTCTTGCGGTGCGGGTGCGGGTGCGGGTGCCGGTTCGGTATGCGGGTTGGGGGTGAGCTGGTGGTTGCGGGCGTAGGCCAGCGCCGCCGTGGTCCGTTCGGCCGTCGACAGGCTCGCCTTACGGCCGGTGTTGAGGCGGGTCCGGGCGGTGTCGAGCTCGGCTTTGAGCTGCCGGCCGGCGGCGCCGTCGAGGCAGCGGGACAGCCGGGCGATGACTGGTGGGCTGTTGCCGGCGACGAGCAGGGCGTGCCGGTCGGGGATGCGGCGGATGTCGCCGGGCCGCAGGACGGGCACGTCTTCGCCGGATTGTGAGGTGCCGATGCCGCCGGGCCCGTCGTTGATGGTCTGCCGGCTGATCCGGACGTCGTCGATGAGCTGGGAGATCTCGGTGTAGAAGTGGACGTCTTTGCCGCCGCCGAAGATGACCAGGTTGTTGGTGAGCCCGAACAGCGACCGGGCTTCGTCTTCGCCGTAGGCCACGACCATCTGCTTCCAGGTTTGGGCGGCGTAGATGAACGACAGGCCGAGGGCGCGTTCGTTGGCCATCCGCACCCGCAGGGTCGGCAGCGGGGTGGTGGAGGGTAGCTCGTCGAGGCAGGCCAAAAACGGTGGGGTCATCCGCCCGTACGCCGAGCCGTTCGCCAGCTGCAGGGCGGTGTCGAGAACGTGTTCGGCGACGGCGGTCATCAGCGGCGCCGCGGAGGCGTAGGGGTCTTCCCGGCCGAGCAGGTACACGGTCCCGGCTGCGGCGATCAGGTCGGGCAGGTCGGTGGCCGGCCGGCCGGCGGCGGGGAGGCAGCGGGTGCGGATGTCGGGTTGGAAGAACAGGCTCATCGCCTGCTGGACGGTGGTGACCGTGTTCCCGACCGTGTCCGGTGAGCCGTGCAGGGCGCCGGCGAGCAGCCCGTCCCAGAACCGGGCGGCGTGCGGGTGCTGGCCCAGGATCTCGGCGGGTTGTTCGGCGGCGACCGGGTTAGCCACCCATTCCAGCACGTGTTCGAGGGTGCGGCCGGTCAGCGCGGCGGCGTGCAGGAACCCTTGCAGGACTTTGGCGGTCTCGGCGGCGTAGAAGCGGGCGGCGTTGTCTTGCCGGCCGCCGGTGACCGCGCCGGTGACGGTGCCGGCGGCGAACGCTTTCGCCCTTCGTTCGGCGACCTGCGGGTCGACGCAGCCGGCGACCGGGTCCCACACCAGCGGCGGCAGGCCGGGGGCGGCGCCGAACGGGTCGAGCACGGCGACCGGGCGGGCCGGCCCGCCCGGCTGCTGCGGGCGGGCGCGGCGGCCGGCGGTCAGCAGCAGGTCCTCGACCTTGGTCAGGGTGGCCAGCGCGGGACCGCGGTGGGCGAGCAGGGCGGGGGCGAGCAGGTCCAGGGTCTTGCCGGAGCCTTGTTCCCCGTACACGCCGGTGGTGGCGTCGTAGCGGCACCACAGGTCCACCCCCCGAGGGCTCTGCGAGCGGCCGACGTGCCAGCCGACGTCGGCCGGGTCGAACCCGCGGCCGGCCGTTGTCGGGCGGCCGGGCTGTCGGGTGCGGGTCGGGCCGTGCAGGTCGGGGCGGATGACCTTCCGGGCGGCCTTCAGCCGGCGGCGGCCCAGCACCTGGCGGGTCTCGGCGCGGCTGGCCATCCCCCGGCGGGCGTCCCCGGGCCGGCGGTAGCCGGCCACCATCACCGCAGCCCAGACGGAGACGGCGATCAGGGTCAGCTCGGCGGCGGCGACCCCGGCGTACACGACCGCGGGTGACGGGAGGCGCGACGCCGGGCCGGAGGGCAGGCCCCGGCCGGGGTGACCGGCGAGCAGCCCCCCCAGGACCCCGATGGTGGTGTTGGTGCCGTGCGGCCACACCCAGCCGCCGCCGAACACCGCCGCCGCGGCGGCAAGCCCGGTCAGGGCGG
>JAABUK010004973.1_pt1 | contig 21175 bp, 28 predicted proteins | sample 5559141 | NCBI WGS metagenome assembly JAABUK01 (sample SAMN10711869, study PRJNA513367) | rock metagenome | isolation source: Antarctica rocks | place: Antarctica: Victoria Land, Pudding Butte nord | collected 2016-01-03
ACCGGGCGTGTCCCAGAAGCCGCGCGAGTCGGCTTCTCTCAACCTGGGCCGCCAGATTGCACTCTGCTCCACCGTCCAGGCTGCCCGCACCTCTTTCTCTTCCAAAGCTTCCTCCCTGCACACACAATTGACTATCAAGCATCTGCAGGGCTACAAGCCCAGACTTTGGTTCACGGTGTCTCAGACATGCTTGGCACTACAGGAAACAGGAAAGCTGCAGCATCTGTAACAGTTCTGCTTGCGTGACTTGAGCCTTGACACAGCATTGTGCCTGCACTATCATGCAAATGCTGATATTAGTGATGACCCCCTGATGGCGTTGTAGTCACCGAAGGTGTACACACACACACACACACACGGCAGATCTACCATACCTTATGTCGACCAGCTGCTGAGTGATGCGGCGCGCCAGTAGCACCATCTGCAAGTTCTCCTCCCTCAAGTGACCAAAGTTGGACAGCTTGAACCTATTTGGCTGCTGCACTGGCAGAGTATGCCTGCTAGGGAGCGGCACCAACCTTGGCACTGGCTTAAAGGGAATGAAGGGGGGAGCACTGCCAGGAGGCTTTGAGATGCTATTCAGCACCTGCAGCCAACATACACCATGTCACAGCTCTTACAGTGACCTTGCCATAATCTTAGCCTTGAACAGAGTGTCACAGCAAGGAGCAACACAGCAGCTCTCCCTCAGTGTAGCTGCGCAGAAGCCAGCATGCTGTGTTGCATCACTGGTCAGACAAAATTGCATAGCACAGCGCAGCAGCAAAGCAACAAGCAAAGCACTGACAAGTCAAGGGATAAGGGCAACTCACAGCAGCTAGGGGCATGTTCTGCTGTAGGGCCTGGGGCACTGAGGTGGGCCTCTGAGGGGGGTCGCTGGGCAGAACTTCTACTTCGTCCACCACCACACCTGCATGGCAGTAAGATATGTACACCATCACACATGTTGAGATGCGCAGCATCTGTGCTTGAAGCTGCAAGCTGCAGCATGGAACAACACAACCACCGTCTTTCTCACCAACATGCAACAATATCGACACAACCCTGATCATTCAAGCAAGACAACCAGTACAATGGCAGTTGCATTAGGCAAGTTCTCAAATCACAGCTCTGAGGGCTGACCAGCATCATAGTAGTAATACGCCTTCTTGCCATTGGGCAGGCGGTAATAAGGGAACAGGTCAGCCAGCACCCGTGCCCCCGACACATGCTCAAAGAGGGTCAGGCGGGGTAGGCTGCCGTCCAGGGCCCCCTGGCTGGGGCGCTGCTCAAAGCCTATGGTGGTGCGCATCCTCTGAGGAGCCATCACAATCTTCAAAGTCTCTCCCTACAGATCACACACCACATGGTAAGGGCTGTGACTGGGCAGATGGTGGGCTGAACAGCTCTGTTCAATCCCGAAACATCTATTTTAATTCAACAACGTCATCCCTACAGTGGAAATATCAAGTCAGAAACGGCTGGGGACAGTAAAAACGCATTTCTACATTGTGGAGATGTCTTAGGTTTGCAGACAGACAAGCATCAAATCAGGCAGTTAGTCAGACAGGTAGACTGACAGATAGACAGAAAGCCAAATTAAGACTGACATGCAGACAGATGAAGAAAGCCAAATGTGCACACAGACAGAACTGCAGACATGAATCTTGAGCGGGCAACGTGACATGGGCTATCACATGCAAAAATGCAATGCACCATCATCAAAGCTCGAAACCACTCTTACTGCACTCAGTTCATAAACAGAAAGGACACAAGGACAGTGGAATCAGCATACTGGACTAAATTAATACACAGTAAGGACACAATGACAGTGGAGTCAGCATGCATTCTCCACTACTCACATTCTTGACTCCCAGCAGGGACCTCCTAGAGCTGCGCTCAGGCCCAGCTTGTGCCTCCTGACCCTGCTGTGGCGTGGCCAGCTGTGGCAGAGCGGTGGCAGCCTTCTGCTGCTGGGGCCGCAACACTGTCATGGCAACTCGGCCACCGCCTCGCAGGCTTGTGCCAGGCCTTTCCAAGCTAGCTCCTAGACTGGAGCCTAGTCCTGATGCAGCACTGTTCTCACTGTTGCCTGCTGCTGCCAAGCTCGAGGCGCCTGCATGCAAAGGAGGAGTGCATCCAAATTGTTTTGCGCAGTGAAGAAAGGGAAGGGAGAATCGTTGTTGCATGGTGTCCATGACAACAAGGCTGGCAAGTCAAGAAGAGTCTGGCCACCTTTACAAGAATGTTTGACAAATTTGCTCTGCAGGTCAAACCTCATGAGCACAGAAAAGTGCTGAGCTGGGGCAGTGTAGCATAAAGAAAAAGCCTGCTCTGCTGTAGGCAATCAGGATGACCACTATGTTTGTGCTGAGTAAAGGCAGTACAGTGTAGAGAACAGTGTGCTGCGCTGTAGGTAATCACAGCATCTATGCTTGCTGTCTGCGTAAGTGTCGAAAACTGCATCAGCAGAAGCATGGTGTGCATGCTAGTAGGCACGTAGCAACCAATGGTACGCGCTTGAAAATGAACGAATGAAAGCATAAATGGATGGATGCATGATTGTTTAGATGGATGGATGAAAGGTGGATGGATGAAGAATGGATGGATGCATGGATGGATACATGAAGGAGGGAAGGACAGGAGATATTAAGGAAAACAATGCATCTTGACCAACATCAGCAGCATCAACAGCAGCTGATTGAGCAGCAGCAGCAGCAGCATCTAACACCAGCAGCAGCAGCAGCGTTGACAGCAGCAAAGCAGCAGCAGCAGCGTGCACAGTAGCAAAGCAGCAGCAGCAGCAGCAGCACCTGTGGTGGACACCAGCTGAGCAGAAGCAGCCAAGTCCTGAGTGGTCTCAGAAGGGGCGTCTGTGGTGAGTAGGCGCTGAGCCACAGCTGATACCACACTGCCCTCAGCCTGTCGATACTCACTGTACACACACCACATTTCCCTGAATCTGGTCATACTTGCATGAACTGACATGCAAGCTGCCATCTGTGAGTCCTGTTTGAAGCATAGTTCAAGCACAAACAAAGATGCAGAACAAGGTGGCTTGTCCTTGCAGCTTCTGCACACATCAAAGTCGTGCTGTAGAAGATTGCTGCATTTGTTGAAGGCAAATCAAAAGCTGGGTGGTTCAGGCTAAGACACCTGGACACAAGTTGCACCTTTGTATGCAACTAGGCAGGGCAGGGCAGGGCAGGGCAGGGCAGGGCAGCGCGGGCAGGGCAGGGCCGGGCAGGACAGGGCAGAGCAGGGCAGGGCAGGGCAGGGCAGGGCAGGGCAGGGCAGGGCAGGGCAGGGCATACCTGATAGTGGGGCGCCACCGAGCAGCCCCATCTCTTTTCTTGAGCTCAGGAGGGTCCTCTGTCCACAGATCCCTCAGCGGCCGGCACAACAAGTGGTTCAAGAAACGCATGCTGTTCCGCTCATTTTCCAACCACTCGCTCAACATCCCAGACCTGAAAACATAGCCAGCACTTGCTGCAGCTCTGTTGCAAGACAGCTTATGGTCCAAGAGATTCTCTATTCATTCTGTCCATGTCAGCAAAGTCTGAAAGCTGATCTGACGGCTCATTTCAGAATGCCTATCTTGCCAGAGCCATATGCTTGGCTGCAGAGAGAAATGAACGCCAGCATTGTGCTGATTGTCTTTTGATTGATGAAGCATGCAGTCAGTCCTTTGGTGCAAGAAATGTTCCAGGGATACATGCCTTGAGAGCTCAAGCTGGGGCAGTTCCTGCTCCTCCACCTGCCCTTGCCTGGGACTCAAGCTGTTGAACCACTTCAGAAACTTGGCTCGTGAGTCTCGAGGCATGGTGCTCATCATAGTAGCAGTCATATCAGCTGCTGGCCTTGGGCTGAGCATGGAGGAGGCAGCAGCAGCAGCAGCAGCTGGCACAGCAACTGCCATGGAAGCTGCAGTCATGGTTGCAGCAGGCTTGAAAGCTGACATGGTCTGGCCCATACCCCTGGGGCTCACCTGGGGCATGCCCCTGGGGCTTGTCTGACCCATTGTGTCTGCATGTCCAGATAGCATGTGTGTGGCATGCCACGTCATGAGGGTATGAGTGAGTGTGTGAGTAAGTGCATGAGTGAGTCAGCGGGTGAACGAGCGATTGAGTAAGCAACTGAGTGAGTGAGCGAGAAAAGGAATGAAACTGTGCGTGATGGAGTGAGTGGGCGGGTGAGTGAGAGCATGACTGAGTGACTGCATGACTCAGCAAGTGATTTTGTGCATGATGGAGGGCCAAATCAGCTGCATCATGGCTTACACAGTAACTTCGACAGCGCACTGTTGCACAGTGTTATGCGTCTCCTGCTGGCAGTCCTGTAGATATGGCTACACTGTGTGATGTGCACTTGACGGCAAGACCTGTTACCTTGTTCAGACACAGTTGGCCTTGCTAGTGTGAAGTTCATGAGTCTCTGCTCATCAGCCTCAGCCACAGCTGATCCTTGCACCATGCCCTGTACTTGCCACATGACACTGTGAGGGTTGGCGCACATAAGGTGCACGCACAGACACAGTATCAGACAGCCGCAGCAAACACACCAGACGCACAGTGTACTTGTCACAACTACCTTAAATGGGACTTACACAAAATACCATGATGCCAGCAGCAAAGCGCTGCAGCAATAGCACAGGTGATGAACAGCTCAACGAGCCTGCTGCGAAGTTGCACAGCTTGGGCAGAAACAATCGAAGCATCAGCTTAAGCTTTGGTCTGATATCACTAGCACACGGCAAGTTTAGGTGTGCACTGTGCGCCACCACAACAGCAGAATCTACATCATTTGAAGTCGGCAGAATAGTCAGTAAAAGTCTACAGAAGGCGGCAGAAGTTGGCAGGGGTCAGCAGAATAGACATCTTTTGAAGTGCAACAACTCCCACCTTGGCTTTTGGCCTGATGCTGGTAGCAGAAGGCAGAATTGGGGTCCCATCAGGAGCCATCACAAAGTTGGCGCTCCCCCATGCCTTGCTGGAAGTTGACACCTCAGACCTCATCAGTCCTGAGGCAAATGACTTCTGAGGGCCCAAGCTGTGCACTGACTGAGCAGCCCCCGGGGCTGCTGAGACTTCCAGTTGGGGATGCCCTAGGGCTGTGCCCTGCTCTAACTCCTGCTCCCATGCTGCTGTGCCCCTCAGCTCGGCCCGATAAAAGCGGGTCCTGAATACCAACAAGTCTTCTTCTATGAGTGTGCACATCAACCAGGCGCTCATGTGTTGTGGTGTCAGACATGGAGATCCAGAACATGCAATGAGGGGATGCAATGTGCAGGGCAATTTGACACTAGATAGAGCTGGCTACAGTGATATCAACAAGCAACTATGGAGGGCAGATCTGGCAAGGGCAGAGTGACGTCAGGGGCAGGGCAGCCTTCACAGCAGGGCAGGGCAGAATGAAAGCCAGGGCTGGGTAGAATAAACAGCAAGGAAGGGCACGAGGAACAGATCTGGTAAGGGCAGAGTGACGTCAGGGGCAGGGCAGCCTTCACAGCAGGGCAGGGCAAAACTCAGGCCAGGGCTGGGTAGAACAAAAAGCAAGGAAGGGCATGAGGAAAAGAAGCACAATGGCGCATTGAGGAGCAGGGCAGGGCACCTGTTGTTGGGGTGCAGGGCGACATTTGACAGGATGCCCCCACACAGCCACACCAGCTTCTGCTCTGTCTCCTTGTCTAAGAGACCGTCTGACAGCACATCAGTGAAGTAGTAGTTGGTGGACAGCAGTGTCTGCAGACCATGCTTTGCAATACCCACCTGCACACAGCAAAAAGCTGATGTTGAGCTGCGTAAGTAACGGCCATCTTCAGGCAGTGTTATACTGATATTTGTAACGATATACACAACATATATACCTGTCAAGTTTGATATCTGGACAGTGCATGTCTATGTCTAGATGGGGGAGATATGATGCAGCTGAGACATGTCAAAATGCAAGTCTTGGATATGCATGCAAGGCAGATGCATGTCACAAAGCCCACATGTCTAGTCTGTCAAGTTTCTGTACAATAAGAATACAATAGATAGTAGACAAGTGACAGTTGACAGCAACCTGTGAAGATTAGCCAGGCAAAGATATTGATGCAATGTGCATGCCTGCAACTGAGAACAGTGCTCAGTCACAAACAGCCATAGTCCAGAATGTTTGCTTGGCACTGGTTGGTTGGATGTTCATGTTTATACGCACAAATGCACATGGGAACACATTTTCCTAGCTAGTGGATCTTTTAAAACAGCTCTAGCTGCACACACAAATGCTGAAGATCCATATATAACGGCTGTGTGGAACAAAGGTGTCCAAGAGAATCATGCATACAGTACATACCTGGTTTGCCTTGAGCACAGACAGGTTGAGAATGGCTGCAAGGGTGCATGTGAGACACTCCAGCACAGCAGGCCTGTTGCGCATGTCCTTCTCGTACTCAAGGGGCTGGTCTGCTCCCTCAAAGGTGCGCCTTCTGGTGCGGCCTGCCAGGGCTGCACCCTGCCTCAGGAACTCATACCGCCCCTTGCATCGCTGCACCAAGCCTGCACGTATGCATTACTTCATGCATTCAATCCATGATCAATGTGTGTTCATTCGATTTTCCATTCATTCGTCCAATAAATAGCTTCGGCTATGGTCAGGTGTCGCTTCTGAGTCACTCTGGTAGAATTTGCTGAAGCACAGGTTACAGCAGAGCTGATCTGCAATCTGAAGAGTTGGCAGATAAGTGATGGTCACTTTCAAAGGAAGTCATAGCACTCCTTCCATTGCTGCATCATGGCTCTCATGACCATGACAACCAGTCTTCATTCAAGACAGTCATGACAGGTTCACTGGCAAGCAGAGGCAGCAGTGATGATCGATACTGGGGCTACTCAAGCACTGAATGACTTCTTGAAATGGTTGCAGTGTGTCAGAATTAAGCCTTCAGACAAGCAATTCACCATATGAATCTGTGTTACCGTCAGTCGGACAGCTGTCTTGTTTGCGTGTATTAGTCTGGGCTGTCACATCAGCTTCTGACAACTGCTGAAATGTGTGTTATCATAGCTCCTGTGAGGTTGTGCTCAATTGCCTTGCCAAGACACAGATCACATGTGTGTGTGTGGTACAAAAATCATATACATACAGTCCATAGCAGGGTTACCTATAAGGGCAGGAATGCCTCCAGCTTGGGCAATTTCTGCCTTGGTTTCCAGCAGGGTCTTGTTGGCATTGGGGCAGAAGAAGGGAGCCTTGAAGGCCACCCGCCCCAGTCCCCGGGCTCCCCTCAGCTCCAGCAAGGGCTGTTTGCTGGTAGTCAGTGTCAGCATGGCCTGTACAAACGGCCTGCACACCATACTGAATGTTTCACATCCTGTCAGCCGGTCTAGTCACCAAATTCATGCTTTTTGTGAGCATTTGTGGCGCCGATATTGCACAGGGATGAGTCGTGCCTGAGTGCTTATGACTGGCACATCTAGGTGTTGTGCATACTGTCTTTGCAGTTGTGCAAGGCGTTGCGCTGCACTGACAATCCATACGCTGGCAACACTTTCATAACCTGGTTGCTTCCATGCTAGATGTTACTCCAGCATGGCTGCATACATGTACAATGTGATATGCATGATATGACCTGGAGCTTTGTTGTTATGATCAAGAGCCCATGCCCCCTCACAGGGTAGGGCCTTAGCCTCAGCAGGAGTTGCTGGCAACCATTGGGGTAGCCTTGTACACTAGGCCTATCATGACTAAATATATGTTTGCTGTTGTGACAAAGTGTTAATTGAGTGCGAACAGGCACAGCACCTGAGACCTCCCATGGCTTGGACATTGTCCCAGCGCTCAGACAGGGACTGCAGCAACCCCCCAGCACAGTCTCTCAGACAGTTGGGCCACCTGGGGGTGTCCAAAATTGCCAACAAGGGTGCACATACCCCCAATGCCACCACCCTTTGTTCCACTGCCTCAGATCTGACGCTGCAATTCCTGCACAGCATGACAGGAGGGATGTGTCACATGGCAGCTATTTGTATGAGATGACTTCAGGATGGGAGTCGTGCACCTTGTGATATGGCCCTTGCTTCTGTTACCTTAGACTTCACCAACTTCACAAATCACCATGCACCATACAAGCAGAGACATGTGTTGCATTGGATTAGCACAACTGTGAGGTGCAAACGTTTCCTGCAAGATGGTGATTGCTCTGTAACTCCTGAGCACGTCATGAGGGTGCAATACCATGTTGACTAAGTCGACAATCCTTTTCCTGTTTGTGACTAAAAGGCATTCACGCAGACTTTTTGGATTACCAATCTTTCCTAATCTTTATACCCTTCCAAATTTGAAATGAGCACCCCTCCTTTCAAATCTGAGTGTAATTGAAGTGAGCTCACCATAGCGTGACAGCAGTAAGGGTCATGCACTTGTAGGCGATGGTGTCGGTGAGGTGCAGCAGCTTGATGAGCACTGCCAGGCTGCGCTCCACTATGGGGGACAGCTGGGCCTCGCTGTGGGGTGCCTGGGGGAGGGGCAGGGTCCACCAGGTCTTGCTGGCGGTGCCGGGGCGCTGACTGGCCTCATACACCTGTCACCATACATGCCGTATGGCTCACTTACTGCCGTAATGGCTCACTCACTGCTGTAAGAGTTACATTGCGTCTGCTTGCCAAATGCAGTTTCAAATGAGCTTCCAGGGGGCATAAGCAGGGTTGAGAGGGGGGGGAGGGGGGATGTTAGCTGACTGTGCCTGGCTACTGACTAGCCTACAACTATCATGATGATGGCTTTGGGTAATTACTGTGCTGCAATAGATCAAATCTGCTTGCTTGTGACATGATGCAAGGTATCAAATGCATTCCACTGAGTCAATGCTGAGGGAGGGTGCAAGGGGGAGAGGGGGGGGGGAAAGGGGAGTCTGGGGTACCTCATGCTTATGGGGCTCCAAGGGGTCATTATCACTGATGAGGAAGAGGCACATGGAAGCCACCAGGAACTCAAACAGCTTCACCAGGGGGGTGTCCCCCCCATCTGGCCCCACCTGTACCCATCAACCAAACCACTCACAATAACGCTTTCATTCAGCGCCCAGAAAACGGCCAGCCTGAGGCTTTGCCGCCACATTCTTGTCTGGGATGAGGCATGCGCCCATGCATAGGACCAGGCAGGAGACGAAGGATGACCGAGAGAAGCGGGAACACAAGATTGAAAGGGGAGATGTGCATGAAGGTGAGAGAGAGGGATATGCTAACTCCCGCATGTACCTAGCTCATCATGAGCTGGAAAGCGTTGTTATTATTATCATTATCATTATTATTATTATCATTATTATTATTATTATTATTATTATTATTATTATTATTATTATTGTTATTGTTATTGTTATTATTGTTAACATTGTTATTATTATTATTATTGTTGTTGTTGTTATTGTTATTTTTATTGTTATTATGAGGGGTATGCTGACCTGGAGGAGGCTGTCAATCCAGTGCTCGCCCACATGCACCAGGGTTTCCAGACCCCAATCCGCATCAAACTCAGGCACCTCCTCACCCTCCTGCGCCCCCCCTCCAACCCCAACCTCTCCCTGAACACCCTCTGCAGCAGAATTATCCCTCTCAACGGCCTGCGCTGCGGTGACAGCCATGCAATCTAAAACCAATGCCAATTCTTTACTGCTGGTTTATATGCCATCTCTACAGCACGTGTGTCTACCGCTTCAGAGGACAGTAATGCTAGCAATTCAGTGGACATTCCCAAGAATGTGCTGACTCATTGACCATAGTGGGACCACTGTACCATGTGTTCATTATACAATGCAACTGGGATGTCGCATGTTGCACAGTTGCAGTCACAAGCGGCAGCTGGTTACCAAGGTTCATGCACCAATGCAACTGGGAGGCCGCATGGTTGCACAATGGCAGTGAAAAGCGGCAATTGCTTACCAAGAGAAGCAAGGCCATCTTCAGGGATGGTGGTGAGGCCTAGGGCATTTAGCTGGTCTGGAATGGCTGGCAAAGCCCTTGGGTCTTCTCCAAAAGAAGATGCGCTTGGGCTCTTAGTTGCTCTGCCTGTATCATGAAGAGCACACATCAACAAATGCATTGATATATTCTAAGTTCCTTGTGCATTGTTGCTTTCTTGCAAGACTGTTGCAGATCATGTGCGCAGGCACGTGTTGCTTAGTCATGCATATGCAGGGCACATTTCAAGCTGCTCAACAGCTGTCACAGTCATTGCAGCCTAATGCTCAGCAGAATGCCCTCACACTTGGCGTGATGAAATGCAGACTGCTCCTAAAGCCAGCAAGACAGGGGTTCTTTCTCATGCTGCGCAAGCATGAAATGCCGAGGCCAAGCAGCCAACACGCATATGCAGCATTGAGCAGTACTGCTCATCATGCCATGAAGAATTGTGCAGGCAGGCAGCAGGAGTGTTTCAAGAGCAGGGCATCAAGCAGCAACTGCTCATAATGCCGTGAAGAATTGTGCAGGCAGGCAACAGGGGTGTTGTAAGAGCAGGGCATCAGGCAGCAACTGCTCATCATGCCATGAAGAAATGAGCAGGCAGGCAGCAGGGGTATTATAAGAGCAGGGCATCAAGCAGTACTGCATCATCATGCCATGAAGAAGTGTGCAGGCAGGCAGCAGGGGTGTTGTAAGAAGCACTGCACACTTGTGCGCCTTGATGATGACTGCAAGCAGCAGGGGTGTTGTAATAAGCAAGCAGGCAGGCAACAGGGTTGTTGTAAGAAGCAAGCAGGCAGGCAGCATGGGTGTTGTGCGAAGCACTGCACACTTGTGCGCCTTGATGGGGACAGCAGGCCTGGCTGAGCGCTGACTGTGTGTGACTCTGTCAGCTCATGCACCCCGATCGCATCCTTCATCTTGGACCAGAATGCAAATTTGTGACTGCACCCAAAGATGTTACTTTAGCAGGCTCTTCCCGCACGTACCTAGCTCATGATAAGCTGGAAAGCGAATTTATTATTATGAATTATTGTTATTATTATTATTAAAGATGGTACTTTAGCAAATTGGTTCTCCAAAGGGCGACAGCGCAATCAGATAGGACGTGCAGGTCAGCTCACTCAGGCAGCATGCAACCTATAACTTCTTGCGCTGCATGTGAGGGGTTGCTGCAACACAGGCAGCAGCCATGCTCAGACATGGACAGACTGTATACTGATTCACACACAACAGCCCCAATCCAATGCAGAAAGGCAACAAGGATGGGGCAAAACATGGCACAGGTACGCTGTCAAACACACTATGGGACCGGGAAGGGGGGGGGGGGTGGGAAAGTGGACAAGAAGAAAACAGGGGGGGGAGGGGGGGGGAGTGTGGAAAGGGAGAAAACCAGGGAGGAGGGGGTGTGGGGTATGGAAAGGGAGAAAACCAGGGGGGGGCTATGGGGTGTGGAAGGGGGTAGACCAGGGGGGGGGGCCGTGAACAGAGGCTGGTGGAAAGTGGTTTCACCTGGTGCCGGCGACCTTCTTGGGGTCAAAGGCAGTGGATAGGAGGGCCCTGTTGGCAGGGGTGCGCAGCAGGATCCACATGCCTGCCATCAGGTACTCCATGGTATCCAGCTGGCTAGTGCGCCCCATCACCTCTGCCAACATGGCCAGACAATTGCTGTCCAAAGCTGCTGCCTACACCAGCATCAAATTAGATTATCCAGTGATGATATTTGTCCGCAAGTGATGTGGTTGAAAGTTTACTTTCTGTACAGTTCAAGTGTCACATTTGAGGCATTACAGTGAGTTGCAAGCAGGACGCTGCAGAGTCAGTGTGCCCTGGGCATGACTTTACAGGTGCGCCCTGCAGTTTTTGTTACTGCTTTTTGATTTTTGCCCCCAAATCTGCAGGCCTGCAGTGTTTAGGCAAGACAGACACAGGCAATTGTAATAGGCTGTGCTGGTGGTTGTACAGGGAGACGACTGAGTTGTAATTATGGCTCTGCATCAGCTGGAGATCTCATATGACTTGACTTCAGCACTGCCTACAACACCAAGACTGTCACCTGGATACCCATGCAATCAAGCTTAGAAACAGAGTGGGGGGAACCATCTGGTTGACATAACATTGGACTTGGTCTATGGCTACCTTCAACCCAGAAACAACTTTTGGGGGTGGGCCCTGAGCAGTGCAAGCAAAGTACTGCGTACTGAAGCCATACACATCTGGACAGTGCATGTATGCATTGATCTGATATGTTGATGCTGCTGAGCCAGGCCACCCAAAGCATGACAAATGCCCAACGACGGAGCCACCATGTCGCTGCAGCATGGCTTGCATAGTGATACATCTCCAGCAACAGCAACTCAGTATCTGTATTATGCAATAGACACAGCAGCTCACCAATGATGATAGTGGTGATAATAATAATAACAACAATAATAATAATAATAATAATAATAATAATAATAATAACAGTAACAGTAACAGTAACAGTAATAATAACAATAACAATAACAACTATAATAAAATGATAATCATCATCATCATCATCATCATAATAGTAACCATAACAATAAAATGTCTTTCCAGCTCATGATGAGCTACGTACGTGCGGGAGCTCACCACGGTACAGAGGTACATGACACCCACAGCCGCTGCCTTCTCAATGACCTTCCTGCAGTTGTCATCCTCAGTAGGTGCCAAGGCAGCTTCCAGCAGCACTCTCAGGGCCCCAGCCTCCAGTAGGGCTTCACGGTATGGCCCCCACATGCACTCATCCCCCTTTGCCCCTATTGGGTGGCATGCCAGGAAGGCTATTGCTGTTGCAGCAGCAGCACGCACGTGCCCTGCCCCTACAATGGCACAAGTATCACACTGTTATAAACCATACTGAAATGTAATTAGGTTTCACAGTGTGATACATAGCAAATATCACCCTGTGAAAAACTATACTGAAATGTAGGTACAGCTGACGCATAGCATATGTGAAAGGGGGATAACAGATGCAGCTACAAATGGCTTATGAAAGACAGGGCTGCTTGGAGATATCTGTTGCTGGCTATATGTATTCTAGGCAGCCCTGGCCAAATACATCCTGAATGACAATGATGGATTGGTAACATGATAAACAGTATGTTGACACATGCTTGGTGGCCTTACTACCTCAGAAGAGTAGTGCTTGTTTGAGAGGTCTACAATTTGTTTCAGTTCATCCCATGTCACAGCATGCCTTGTCAGAGGCAAGGACTTGCCACAGCAGGGCAATCTGTATGTGTGTGCTGATGGTAGGCATGTGATACATGTGCAAGCACGAGGCATCATGCAGTCTGAAAATACATCCCATGTTGACATTCATGCAGGTATGCTACAAAAAGCTTCCTAACAACAAATCCAAGCTAATGCAAGAAACCACAACTGCTTCTTATCAAACACCATGAGCAAGACGGCAAAAGTATGGGTTACATCAAACAACATGAGCAAGACAGTAGGCATAAGTACCAGCAAAGGCGTCGTCATCGCTGGTGGTGATGAGCTGCAAGACAGCCTGCACAGTGTTGCTGCCTGCCTGCATGGCCAGCTGAGCAACTGCTGCATCAGAGGCCAGTGTTGCCAAAGTAGCTGCCAGGCAATGTGCTACCTTCCCCAGAGGCACGTGCCTGTTCCTGTAAAAACAATGTTCCTATTGTGATTGTAGCAGGGCAGGATACAACAGTCAATGACAGCCTGTCAGCAATGAAGCAGTCACTTGTGGTTGCAATGAGCCATGTGCTGCCATGTGCTGCTGTCTTCTCCTGGAGAGGTGTGACCAATTTGGAAGAAGCACAACACAGCAAGCAGTCACAAAGCATGTCATATCACATGGGCTGAGTCTACAGTTGATCCCAGGGTTACATTTGTGCCAGAGTTTGTGTTTTCCATGAATAGAGTGCTACTCAAGTAATAGAGTGCTATTGGTTTTTCAATAGAGTTCTACCCCCATATCGGCCCTGAGCTAAACCCTAAACCCTCCTCATGGGCTTTTCAGATTTTCGGCATGAAGTCTGTACTGCACCATGTCATTGAACATGTCAGTACTGCCAGCAGCTGCCAATCTGTGCGCTGAGGGCAGAGGCCCATGCAGGAGATGAAGAATGGAATCACTACAAGGGTGACTGAAGCTCGGGCTGAGGCTTACTCAATGGTGTGCAGGGCCATGTGACTAAGCAGGGAGAGGTGGGCGGCCTTGATGCCCCCCGGGGTGGCTATGGTGTGATAGGCTGAGCCCCAAACTGCCTGCCCAGCTGCCTCTGCCAGCTTCACAGCAGTGTCTCTGTCTGTCATCTCCTGTGACACCACAAATCTTGGCCTTACGATGTGTACATGTAACAAATCTTGGCCTTACGGTGTATACATGTAACAAATCTTGGCCTTATGGTGTGCGCATGTAACAAATGTTGGCCTTGCGGTGTACGCACGTAACAAATCAGAGGAGCTGGCTAACAGATGCCTGGACAGTGTCGCATCAGGTGAAATCTCTTCAGTCTTTGCACTGATGCCATGTCTTCATGTTTTGAGTCTGGAAGGCTGAGATGCCACTCCTCAACCTCCATTGAAAGACTGTTTGAAGCATGTGAGCTACATGACATGTACTGTGAGCATGCTGCCACAAATTAATTCATGAATTTGGCTCCTGAACGTGTTCTTATGATGCCACAAAACACTGTAGCGTCAGACTGTCACATGCAGCACTGTGCGTGCAACATGCATGCAATGTACACACAATGTGCATGCAATGTACACACAATGTGCATGCAATGTGCACGCAATGTGCATGCAATGTACACACAATGTGCATGCAATGCAGCTGCATCAGATGGCAGTGAGCCCGATCTCAAGGTGGCAGCTGCCGCCTCAGGAGAACCCCATTATAATCGCAGAAAAGCGTAAACTTTTCTTTTCTTTTTCTTTTCTTTCTGGCAGCTGCAGTCCCACCTGAGCTTGGGGCTCAAGGGATTCCAGAGTCCGGGCAAGCAGGGAGAGGCAGTTTTCAAAGAGGGGTGCAGCTTCCTGGCGCTGCACCACCACCTCCATGGCTTCCACATCCAGGATCAGGCCTGCCAGGGCAGCAGCCATGCAGAAGCACACTGCTGTGTCCCCACCCCCTGACTCTGACTCTGGGGTCTTCTGCATCAAGGTCATGATTGCTGGCAACGATCCTACAGCAAGCAACATATTGTTTAGCACCGATAAGTTGTTCTGGGTTCTAAATTTTCTGTGCAGCAGCAAAAGCAAAGGCTCTGTTTTCTGATGTAGATGAGTGTGATTGCTAGCAATGATACTGGCGTCGAAGCTGGCAATGATGCTCAGAAAGTGTTCTCTAGGGGCAGTGTGAAAACCTGCCTTGAATTTCATGCAGGAGTTGGCAGACATGCAAAAGCAAACTGCTGAATCCACATGTAGCTCACTGACAATCACTGTCCTTAAAACGTCATCACTGTCCACAAGTATTGGAGTTTGTATCGTTCAAGCAAACAGACTGTTACTGCAGCTAGAGTTACTAGATTCCACTGCCTGGTATGGGTGCGTCTGTATGAGTGCATGCATGCATACTGCAGTCTTTGATGAAGCGCAGCTGCCATTAGTCATGATTTGATTCTATCCACATTCCCACCTGAGGTAATGATGCTCCTTCTGACTTGGCTATCTCGCTGAATGCAGCTGCACAGGGTTCTGGCGGCTAGGGTTCTCCTCTCACCCTGCCAGGGTTGGCTGTACCCTGGAAGCCTGCTGCACAGCTTGATTAGGGTTGCCAGCCCGGGTTCTGCTGCTAGCAGAGGGGCGCGGCACGCCCCATCCACAAGCAGCACTGACAGGGCACCCAGCAGGAAACCCTGTATCATCACCCCAGACCATCTAAGCTTGCACACAGCATGGTGCAGCACAGAGCAGTACAACACAACCAGCACAGCATAGCACAGCATGGCATGGCACAGCACAGCACAGCACAGCACAGCACAGCACAGCACAGCACAGCACAGCACAGCACAGCACAGCACAGCACAGCACAGCACAGCACAGCACAGCACAGCATAGCACAGCATGTCACAGCACGTCACAGCACGTCACAGCACGACACAGCACAGCACAGCACAGCAAAGCATGACACGGCATGGCCCAAAGCAGCTCAGGCTGTGCGCACAGCACAGTGCACAGCATCCTCTGGGTGAATGCAGGCCTGACAGCACAGGTGTCATCTGGCAAAATTTGATGCATGATGCCATCACTAACTGCGCTGCTGCAATGAGCTTTTTGGGTCGCTGATAAATACAACATGTGCACCAGCAGCGCAGCACCTGCAACTGATCACGCTCAGACTGCTGTGGTGAGGCACTTGATGCATCCTGCCCCACAGAGGCACCTGCAACAGCCCCACTTGCTGGTGCTTCCATGGTCAGAGTCTTCTGCAGCATGCTGAGCAGAGCCTCCACAGCCCCGATCTCAGTCAAGAGGTGGCGAGTGCGGCTGGATGTTGCGCAGCCCCACACTGCAGCTGCGGCTGCCTGAACCACCTGCAGACATGATAATGATAATGATGATGATAATAATACAGCAGCTGCTGGTGTCTAGCTTGTAGGCCAGCACAAGGATTTCATACTTGCACAGGGATGTGCAAGTGTGCTGTAAGCTTCAGAATCTGTACAGCTTTGCAGTGTGCAAAGCAGCGACGCAGCTTCATAGTGCGTCATTCACCAGTCATGCACGGACAGCTTCCATTTGAAACCCTAGTCACAGTCTCATGCTGCGAGAGGTAGTCAGCCTAGGGTATGGCAGAGCATAACACTGTTATGCTGGCAGGCCCTCACAAACAGAGCTTGGCGTGCTGAGGCACAAAGACAGTGTGAGTGTAGAATGCAGACCTGCAGGTCTGGGCAGGCCAGCTGTGCCACAAGGGCTTCCAGCAGGTCTTCAACCATGTCAGCATGATGAGCCTTGTTGACAGACAGCTCCCACATGCCATGCGCCCCCTGCATCACACCTCACCCTCATCACACTTTGCTTGCCCGTCTGCTTTTGCATACGCTGTGACAGCTTGCTCTGAATGAGCCTATCTGCTGGAGCTGCTATTTCTGCTGCTGCTGCTGCTGCTGCTGCTGCAGCATACGGGGATTATATCTGCTGCACGTAGGCCTGTGTGGCATGCATCTGTGTTTTCCCGCAGATTGACAATATGGCTTTTATCTGCTGTAAGTGCTCATGTGGCAAGGCTGCTGCTGCCGAGTTCAGATGCATTACTTCATTGCTATGCCTTCCAGGAGCAAGATGCATGTAGAAAGAGAGGCTCACGCCAGTTACAACGGGCTGCACAGTGCCAATAGCTTGTCGCTTGTCAAAGCTGTCAACATCTGGTACTCAATACAAATGGCTGTGACATCAACATGTTGGAATGACTTGGCATGTGAGGTTCTGATGCAAAGGAAGTGTATGCATCAGCACCAGCAGATGAAAGGTGTGTATGTGCACTATGCAGTGCATGGCTGCTAACATTCGGTACCTCTAGCTGAAGTGCTGCATCTCCTGTGAGGAGCTTGGCTTTGAGCAGGAAACCAATCTTGTGCCTGCGGGTGGTTGGACTCCAGGGCTGGTCAGCAGTGAACTGCAATGACAATCATGCAGATTCATGAGTGACAGTGGTACCTGGTTGACCAAAGAAGCAGCACTTGGGGCAAAATTGGTATGTACAAGGCACAGCCAGAAAAAGACAGTACCATTCAAAATATGATGCAGTCTTTTCTTTTCTTTCTCAGCCACAATCTTGATGCGTCAAAAGATCTTTCCATGCAGACCATGACATGGGTTGCATGATGGATTGCAAGTCTGTCAGGCTCCAGCAGGTGCAGCTGGTTAGTAGCAGCAGGTGGGTGTTGGGCATGCAGGGGCACCTTCTGCCACTCTGCCTCTGTATTCAGCTCAATCTGGGCCTGGGAAAAGTCCGAGTCTGGGTCGTTTGCATTGGCAGGTAGGCGTGGGTCATAAAAGGGAGTACTGACTAACAGGCTCAGCTTGTTGCCCCAACAGATGGTGGTGGTCCTGATTGTGCGCTTTCCAGCAGCCTCGTCTTCTATGACATCCACCTGCAGCAACAGAACATTGTCCCAGTGTTGCCTGAATGCCATGCTGAATAGATGTTGGATGGGTGGTACGCTATGGTCCTGCTGCACACTGCCATCCTGGCCCTGACCCAATCACACAGGTATGCCACCTCCTGAAACTGCAGAAGTATGCCACCTCGTTGAACTGCAGACCGCCGTTGGGGCAACCTTCAAGCATGTTATTGTGAAAGCAACCAGTCCTCAACACGTTGCATGAAAGCAGTGCGGCTAGGACCGTATGTAGGCACGTCTTGCCGAAATGTTCACTGCATACCTTGCCCTGGCCAACAGCCTCCCACTTGGTGGGGTCCTTGCCAAAGTACTTGCCAGCTTGCGTCAAGAAGTGCACTAGTGAGCCACCAGCAGGTGGCGCTGCTAGTTCTGCCGGTTGAGCACCAGCAGCTGTTTGTAGGGTCTGTGCTGTCCTCTGATGCAGCTTGGCAAGACCGGCATCTCGGAGGACCGGTAACTGTAACACCTGTCCCACCAACTACACAGCCAGAAACGCGTCATGCTCACCTTGTAGCGTCAGCCGCAAGGAAAGGCGAAAGACAAGCACATGCAGGGCCGACGAGTGTGACATGCAATCACATTGCGACAAAAGACAATTGATCCATTTATTCAATGATGATGAGCTGGACATATACCGTGTCATTCTCTTTGAGACGAACGTCGACTATGAAGTTGCTCGGCATCGTGCTGACCCACCGATCTGTGGTCGGCCCAGCCGGCTAGGCCTGTCTGTCAAGACAGAGGAGTATCCTGAGACTCATGAAAAGTCCAGTATTCGCATGAGTGCATGTGAGCACAACCCTGCTAGCATCTCTGCTACTTCGAGGACTGCAGATCTGCAGTGCGAAAGCTAGGGAATCTGAGAAGTACGGACTGCGTCGTTGCACGGAGGGTTCAAACAAAACTAACCACGACCTGTTTGTGTCAGCGAAGCGCAAGAGCCCTACATACATGAACAGAGCTCCTAGGTTGTCAGGGCTGCAGGTAAGTGTTGCTATGTGTCGAATGACATGCGATTGTGCCAAACTGGGTAGCCGACTGTGTGTTGTCGTCGCAGAGGCAAGTGCTGTCGTTGTATCGCACTGTGCTGCGCACCGCTCGAGGCAAAGATTTGCAGGCTGACACAATTGCGAGTTTTGCCAGAACAGAGTTCGAGAGGTACAAACAGAACTCTGCTCTCCTGTAGCAAATAGACTGGATGCACAAACAGATCGTCACGCACTGCAGGCACCGTCAGGTAGACAAAAAGAACTATCAACTGATAGAGCTCCTGATGCGAAAGGCTAAGCGGCAACTTGCCATGGTTCAGCAGAAAGAGGTCACTGGAGTCAAGGTGTTGTGAAGCCAAGCAGACGAATTCACATGCCTTCATCAACTTTAGGCCTCAATCGAGTAGACATGTGGCATGCATGTCACTATAACTGCACAATGAACAACGTGTGCAGCTGCAGAAGTACCAACCTTTTGCAAGCATGCGTCCAAAATTCATTATCATTCTGCAACTTGAGGCAGACACATTCAATTGTTCAGTGTTCCAGGCATGCGCAGAACACAGACATCAAAAGGAGGCTCGAAGAGGCAAGAGCATGTCTATGTTACAGGGCAACACAGCAAACCCATTCCATGTCACCCAGAGTCACCTTACACATAGAAGCAACAGTTTGGCAGCTTACACTCAAGCAGCACCATTGGATGTGTCAGTACTGTCTCTGTACTAGAACTAGTACGGCTATGCCTTAAATACTGCAACATACTTGGTCCAACTCTATGCCCTATATGCTTGCAACAAGTGGTGCAATGCTGGCACACAGAAGTAGTAAATGTTTAGTCGAACGTCAATACCCTCTGCAGGCTCAACCTATTCTGACACCTGCCTTGGCAAAGCTTGTGGCAGTTGTAAGCATAGGAAGCTTGCAGCACCTGCTTGAGTGAACGCAGATCATACGGGACTTTTGGCATCTTTGCCTCAGTGATGCATCAGCTGTTATTCGGAGCTGATGTGAGGAGAACGAAACCGTGCCACTGTGAAATCTCGTCCTGCAAAATTTTGGTCACGACCTTATGCTGCTGCACAATGCTCTTGTTCTTGAACTCATCCGCAGCCACTTTGATCTCAAACATGGTTCCGCAGCCACCGCTTGTATCCCTGACGTCCACGTCCTTGACTGTCAGTGCCTTCTGCAGTTTCTCTTGGATGGCTGACTCGGTTTCAGTTGCAAACGCTCGTGCGACGCGTAGTGAGACTGAGCACAGCTGAGGAGACTTGCCACCCTGGTGCTGCAGGAGCCTGAGCATCACGCCTTTCAGGCTGTTCAGAGGCTGTCCACACTATGATGTGAGATACTAGCCGGTACGGCGTAAGGTATTTGTCAACCGTAATCGCCTTCAAAACGGCTGTTGGCGCAAATGAATGATGGTTGTTGCATCATGACAGGCGAACAGTGAGCTCGAACTCAAACTGCCGGTGATAGCCCCAGACGCAGCCGTGAAACTCACCGCAACAGGTCTCTTGCAACGTTGCTACTTTTTGCAGCAGATCGCTGTGTGGCACGGTATCGAAGTTCTGCTAGTTTTGAGAGCTGTTCATCGCTGCTTCATACTCAAAGAAGTCGACGAGCTTATACCGTCTGTGTCGCCCCAGCCACGCAATTGTCGGCAGTATCGAACATCTTCTGCAGACTTCTCTTGAGACCTTGCATGGCTCAGCCTAGAAGTCCTGAGGACATTTATTCAGACTTTACCCAAAGGCGCTCCGGCTTGCTACAAGCCTTGACAGATGGTGATTTTGCGTGCCTTATTGTTCCTGCTTGCTCCACCGATTGAGACACGCTTCGTGTACTCTTTGGTTTTCTAACAAGGTCACGCTACTCGCAGACGCAGAAGACTTTTTCGACCAGTGCGATCCCAACTCAGAAAATCTGGTAGCGTATGTAAGTCCGCCTAGCGTCTGATACCAGCGGCACCTGCTGCTGCTGACTTAAGCGTGTCCAGTGACAAGCTGGCATTCTCCAGTTTAGTCTGTGGCTCCGTTTGTGGGGTCTGCTTAAACGAGACTGGTCTATGGCATGCTGCAGGGTCACTCAGACGGCAACTGGTCCGTGGCGTTGCCAGCAGAAGAAG
>JAABUK010004974.1_pt1 | contig 21174 bp, 19 predicted proteins | sample 5559141 | NCBI WGS metagenome assembly JAABUK01 (sample SAMN10711869, study PRJNA513367) | rock metagenome | isolation source: Antarctica rocks | place: Antarctica: Victoria Land, Pudding Butte nord | collected 2016-01-03
TGTTTGTCCGGGCATTCATCATCATCATCATCATCATCATCGTCATCATCGTCATCATCATACGGAGGGGATCTTGGGGTCTCGTTGGCAATCAGCGTCACCACAAAGGCATATTGTGTCGCTCAGCCTGCCTGCAGAGAAAGAGAGAGGAAGCAGACACCGTCAACACTTCACCTGCAGACAAACGAACCCTTTATCCCAGTCAAGGCCTAGACGCTAAAACACAGTATAGCAATGAGCCACGATCATCAACATCATCAAACAGCAGCGACAACAACATCCATATCACAACCCACTTCAGGCAACAACGCCAACAACAGCAAAACCACATATCGACCCTGCTCACCAGATCTATCAGCGTTTGTCTTACCTCCTCAACTACCCCAACAACGGCTGCAACAGAAGCAATCGCTTTTCCATCCAAATTATCGAGACGCTTCAACCGCCGCCGACACCTCGAGGAGTTCTGCTTGGCAACAGCAGCAACGGCAGGCAAGCTGTGGTGCAACTTTGACGGGCTTACCAGGTGGAGGTAGTGGATATCCGCTTGCGACTCATAGGGGCAGTTACGACGCTAGTCCGTATTTTAGTCCTCAGGGGAGTTTTTCGCTCGGGCAGGGACAGGGATTGAATCAGGGAAGAGGGAGTTATTTCGTTGCGCGCAGTGGGAGTGGTGCCGGACAGCAGCAGGGGCAGGTGCAGAGGAGGGAGACATTGGGGTACGGGACTGGGACTGGGACTGGGACTGTGGGGGAGTATTCGAGGTTGACGCATCGGCCAACTCAGATTAGTAGTGAAAGGTTTGGGCCCGGAAGAGGATCTCTGCAGCAGCAACAGCAGTTACAGACGCAGAGTCAGCCGGGCTTTACTGCCGCTCCTCAGGATCAACTTCAGTCTTTATCATCCCCCGTCTCACCACAATACCAACAACAACCACAGCACAACATGCCGCCATCGAGGAGGAAACGAGGTCAGACTGACGACAATGGCGACAGTGGTGATTTTGAGCACACCCCTGAAGCTTCGACTGGGGGAGCTGGAGGAGCTGGTGGAAAACCCTCGAGGAAAAGAAAGTCAGACAGCGGTCATGCGTGGACGACGGGGAGAGCACCAGGTGAGGTCAGACCGTCGTTGGGAATCGATATCAAGACCAAGTTTCCAGTCGCCAGGATAAAGAGGATCATGCAGGCGGATGAGGATGTGGGGAAGGTGGCGCAGGCTACCCCTACTGCTGTTTGTGAGTTGATCACCTTTTTCACCTACTCTGTTGTTGTTCTTGGTATGCTGACCTGCTTTTTAGCCAAGGCACTCGAATTATTCATGATTACGCTGGTGACTAAAGCAGCGGCTGAGGCCCAAGATCGATCGAGTAAGAGGGTCACAGCGGCACATCTGAAACAGGCGGTGATCAAGGATCAAACGTTCGATTTCTTGCAGGAGATTATTGAGAAGGTGCCGGATCCCACCGAGAAGAAGGGTGGTGGCAGAGCTGCTTCGGAAGATCTCGATGATGGAGGCGGTGGTCCTGCAAAGAGGAAAAGGGCACCGAGAGGGAAGAAGAAAGCGGATAGCGACGAAGACTGAGGACTGGGGACGGTTTCACGGATTGTCCCTGATGGGAGATTGCTTCTGGCGGGTGTACCTTGTCTTGCAGCGGGAGTATTCACTTTTCTGGCCGGTTTTCAGTCCGTGTGATCAGCTCCGACATGTGGTGTAATACGGTGTCTTACCATAGATCTGGAAAGCTCGTTACTCATTCGCCGACAGAGTCTTTTGTGCTCTTGATGTCTGCTGACCTGTGTCCTCGTATACTGCATCCTTGTATACTGCATCCTTTCTGCATCCTCTCTCTCGCCTCTCTCGAAATCGCCAGCATGTGATTCTGGTTCGAATCTGACTCCCGGCCGTATAACGGCCCGCTGCTGCATGCGCAGACAGTCCAACATGTACCTCTCCTGCAGGGACTTTGTCAATCTTGCAGGATGGTTTCCAATAAGCCAGATCTGCCTCAGGAGTCTGGATGCGGCACTTGCCAGGAGCTGACATGTGATCGCCATGGGCTTTCGCCATGTGGAAGATCCTATCGAGATTTTTTTGCCCGTCATAACTCCTCACCCCCAGGCCTAGATGATCAAACGGCTTTTGGAAGCCTTTTCTTTCTTTTATTCCTCTTATAATTGTCGCATCGATTGTCTCATGGCTTCGTTGCCTCATACTCGGTATTGTTCCAATTGACACTCGGTTCCCTACATTGGCCGCCCGGTATGGAGAAGTTCTCCCAGTACCGAGACCGTGGTATGCTCCCCACCTTCGTTCCGACTTGAATGCGTAAGACTGACGACGTTCAGGGTCTGGCATTGCTCCTTTCTTACCTATTCCGACCGAAGCCTCCGGCATCGCTCTGCCATTCCATATCTTCCTCTTGACGATCCGCGTACCTCTACTACTCTCGGTCACATTGTTTTACTTTTTATTCTTACAATGGTTACCGATTGGACCTCTCGCCAGGAAGGCTGCACTTTGGGTAATACTGGGTGTGCCGGGAATTTGGTGGATAGATTTGCAGATCGATGGAGTCAGGAAAGGGTGCGCATGTCGAAGAGTTCACTGGAAAATGGTGGCTGACTGAATACAGCTCAGTCGCGCAGAACGCTCGTCGCCTTCCAAGTCCAGGCACCATCATTGCTTCTTCGAGCGCATCTCCTATCGATGGGTTGTATCTTGCCGCTATCTTTGACCCTGTTTTTACAGCCTCATTTCCCTCCACTCGCCTCGTACAGCCAGTCTCGTTGTTTCAAGCAATGCTCCGAGCATTCTTACCACCACAGAAAGTCCCGCATCCAAATGCTCGCTTGGTGGACTTGCAGACCATGCTGGCAGAACATCCGAATCAAGCGGTCGTGGTTTTTCCCGAATGCACCACCACAAATGGGAAAGGCATATTACCTCTCGCACCTAGCCTGCTCACCGCTCCTCGAAAGACAAAGGTGTTTCCTGTCAGCTTGAGATATACTGCGCCGGATATTACTACCCCAATCCCTGCATCATTCGGCACATTTTTATGGAACCTGTGTAGCAAACCTACGCATTGCATCAGAGTCAGGATTGCGGAAGCTGTATACAATACTTCTGCTGAAGCGTCTCCTCCCGGGCCGGCTGCCAAGACATCGTCCTACAAGACGAATTTCTTTGACTCGATACAGGATGATACATCGAGTGGCGCCGAAACATTGATAGCCGACGATGCACAATCTCGGGGGTCGCTTAGAACAGAGGAAAGGGTCTTTTTGGACAGTGTTGCTGACGCCTTGGCAAGACTGGGGAGGGTCAAGAGGGTTGGATTGGGAGTAAGAGAGAAGCAGGATTTTGTGCAGAATTGGACCAAGAGCAGGAGTCGGAGGAGGTAGGCGATCTACGTGGGCTGGATCAAGATATGGGCTGGTGCATCCTTTGGGACCTATCCGTTGCCCGTCTCTGAATTAGAGGCAGTGAATGGAGGGAAAGGCCACCACACACCAAGGTACAGCTTTCCTGGCTCAAACCATGACGGTCTTGCCAATGCCGCTTGCAGTACACTGGCAGAGTTGCTTTCTTCCGCCAGAATGCAGCGACGGCCCATTCCGCCGCTCCGCCAACGAGGAATGCCATCAAACTTGGTCAGAATCATCATGACCGGAACCCCTTCCAGAGAGCATACGATCATCTACAGCTTCAGCAGCATAGTCGTCTCACCAAAACAGATGCTCTTGTCTATCTCCGGACATGGCACCATCTACAATTTCACCTCTCCTCCTCTTCCTTCTTATCGCCTCAACCTCCGCAAAAACCACAATTTCCTTCTACCAGAAAGCGTTATGCGCATCCGACAGCCCAAGCGCAGGTGATGCGTTCAGAAACGACAATCTCGCGGCCAGTTCGCGCATTTGCTATAAACCACCCGACAACACCCTAGCCCTGAAAGTGGAGGAGATTGATGAAGGATGCTCAAGTACGTTACCCGTTCTTCTTCCCTTTATCATGTCATAGTATTCCACTATGCAGGAATCTACCTTGGCGAATGTGCGCAATTCTTCCATAATAGCTTTGACCGCCAACCTCTGCGAAAAAGCACCTATCCAATAGCTAACGCCCGTCAAGTCACAGCCTACCTCGACTCCACCTGCAGCATGCCCACCTCCGAAGCCCTAACCACCACCAAATCCCCTTGCTACTTCCTCGGTCCCTCAAACTACATCGGCTCCTTCAAAGCTAAATGCTCCAGCACCGCCACCAACGAGTCTTCTGCAACGGCCGCAGAGAAGGGAAGCTCATCCACGAGTCCGGGTTTGCAAAGCACACCATCGAATGGCGCTGGTGGTCTAACAGCTTCAGGGGCGATGGGGACTGGAGGGCGATGGCTAGAACCAGGGATTCGAGCTTTGATGTCTATGGGCGCCGTGGAGGTTGCTTGGGGGTGGGACATGCTTTGAGTCGCTGCACTCAGCTTGCCTGGAAGACGGAAATTCATCGGAAGGAATAGCATAAAAAGGCTGATGCCAGTGGGAGGGATAGGGCTTGGCTTGGCTCGGCTCGGGCCTCATAGTGCTCAGAATGGCTCAACATGCAGAAACTCCCTAGCTACGTCGGACTTTGGTAATCGAATCGAAGCTGAACCCTCAATGACACTTTTTCGGTCCGGCACTCCTGTCGGATGGGATGGGACGGGATGCTACCGGACGGACTTACACCTTGCACCTTGGACGGATGATCCTTGCAGTCGTGTACTTGAAGACAAATCATGCCCTTCTGTTGTTCTGTCTGCAGCGGGAATGACTTTTTTTTCTTTACTGAGCCCACCCTCCTTCCAATGCCGCTTTCACTTGCCCACCTCTGGTGGGCGTGTCTGAGTGCGGAGGAGTAGTGGTGAGCAGGAGCTTGATCTCCAAATTGAATACCTCTCACTCCGGTTTCCATATGCTCGATGCCAGAATCGGCCGTTCTCTACTCCAGGGGGGTGTGCTCCAGAACTGCCCTGTTGGTCTGGCGATGGCGGTGCACTACCAGCACCTCGAGCACCCAGTTCGTACAGGACGGGCAACGTCTCTTTGTCAATTGGCACCGCGCCTGTAGACACAGGCTCCTCGCGTCTGGTGATTTGAGCCCCCATCCTGCCATCCCCATCACCAGTGGTATGGCAACAAGGAAGAGTGTCAATGAAGGCGGGTTGCTTGCTCGGAGAGCAGAAGCTGATTGATGGCTGTGAGCAGGAAAAGGGGGTGGGTACGCCGAGAGTAAGAGACGGTCTTTGAGACTGCAACAAGCTCGCGGATAACAAGTCCCAGGAAGGTGGATTGTTCAGATGTAGGACTTTCACTCCACCGAATCCCACAAGCCTCAACCGCCGCCCGCCTCATCCACCCTCTCTCCCTTCCGCAGAAATACCAGTAACCACTTGAGCCATACGCCCCCCCATTCTCTTCGCCACCTCCTCCATCCCCACAATCTCCTGAGCGGTTCTACAACACGTCGATATATTTGTGTCCCCAGCCTTACAACAGATCTACAACAGATCTACATCCACCGCATCGATGAATACCAGTATGTCTCCGACTCATCCGCGGAACCTACTCGAGCGTATGGCAGGGCAGGCAGGCAGGCAGGCAGGCAGGTAGTCATGATATCTCAGCCGTCGGGTTTGAGTTGATTTGATTGCCCCAATCGAGCCGGACCGGAACCCCCCCCCAAAATATTACACTTAACTTACTCATTCCTCACGAGCCGATCACGCAGGATCCTCTCTATCACTTTCTTGAAATACGGGTGATAGTCTTCCCGATGATCTCTTCGGCGCCGCGGCGGTGGGGAACAGCCGTCCGCGGTGATTATCCCGCCTTCCCGAGCCGCGCGGAGGTGCCGACTTTTGTAAAACAGGGCGTATTCTAACGTTAGGAGGAAGAGGGGGGGTCGCTGGCGCCACTTTCCATTTATTTATCAAGCAGTGTCATTATTGGAGGGGAAGGGGGGGGGGACTCGAGTGGAAAGCAGGAGCAGGAGTCTGTGATGTAGGACCCGAGAGGGAGAGCGGACTAATGCACGGCTTTTTGATTTTGGTGATCACGACTATGGATGTGGCCTCGGAGATCAAGAACAGTTGAGGCGGGAGGTTCGGGAGGTCTTTTTCATATGTATGGCCGCACATGAGCACGAGCCTTATCATCGACCGTGATATGCGTTGCAATCAAGATGGCTTTGGTTGTCTATTTACTGACGTGTTTACAAGCTTGGGGAGATGCTCCGGCCCGTTCAAAGCAAGTCGCTCCTTCGAACTCATAACCAGACCAACATAGAACATTATACTTGCGAGTTTCTTTCTATCCAATACACTGTTACCTAAACTAGCCTATTCTACTTCTATGATTGTTCAGAGTTCCACTTCCCCCCACAAGCAAGCCCTCACCTGTACCACCGCCGCGATCTCCAGGATGAATTCCTGCAAGATAATGGCGTTGACCAGGATATGACTCAGACTGGCAGTGGCAGGCGTGGTCGATGCTGCATGATCAGTGTCATTGAAGCCTTGCTCGCTCGGCGTGCCAATGCCAGAGGGGCTCGCGCCCTCACTTGCGATGTAATCGTGGTCTCGAAGCGCGCGTTCACGGAACATGGGTTTGGCCGTGTTGGTCAGAGGTAATGCGAGGCGGCTTTGAAGGGGATCTGGAGCGTTTGAGGTGCTGCGAGATGTTGTTCGACTTGTTGGTGAGTCGGGGGGTGGTCGGAACAAGCCATGTCGTAATGGCGAACCGAGATGTGATTGTTTCTGCATGTGCTTCGTTGGAGCTGGAGAAGAAGCCACAGACTTTTCGATGGAGCGGAATGCTTCGGCGTGAAATGTTCTTGGCGACTTACGTCCATCATAAGCCGCTCCCTGGTTTGAGACATCAATTGATTGGCGACTTGAACCCGGTAATGATGAAGCACGGTCTCGATCTGTTGAACGCCGTGACCGAGGTGAAGCTAATACTACCTCGTCACCTTCAATGATTTGTTCCTCCATCTTGCTCTTCTGGAGAGCTATCAGACTGTCCCATCCTGGTGTCCGAGGCCTCCAGTGACGAGCTTGCTCGATCAAGTCTTCGAGGATGGAGACTGTTGTGGTCTTGACGCTCTGTATTGGCCGAGGTAGAAGCCAGCCATCGAGACTGGTGAGCGGACAAGAAGCTATGCTGATGATTGCTTCTGTGAGGGCCAGATTCGTCATTGTGTCGTTTGCAAAGAAGGAGGCGAGCAGAACATTGATCTGGGTGATGAGCAAATCATCTTCCACAATGGTCATATGTTTTTCGGGGGCCTTCTCCAAAGTTCCATCTTGGCCGAAGTCTGCCGAGCAACCGTGGCCTTCCAGTGAAAGTAGCACATCATTCAAAATCTCACCATAGGATTGGTCGATGAGTCCATCATTTACGAGGATTGGGGCCAGACTCATCAGGCGCTGCAATCGATCGTTCAGCTCTGGCAGCTTTAGCATGGGCAATTCAGCACCTTCCGTGCGCGTGTGAATAAAGGAGGCCCCAGCAAAACCATGATGACGTTGCTGAATGACGGTGATTAGTTTTAAGGAAGCAGCAACTGTTTGTGAATGTTTGGACTTCAAGCTCATGACGACAAGATCCAACAGGTTGAACAGATCTGGTGAAGGATTGTCTCTCGCCTGAGCGAGAGCTGTCAAAGCATCAAAGGATTTTCGGCGGCTCAGCGACATCCTTTGTTTTCGTGCTTTTGTGCGATTCATAACCTGATTCTTCGAAGCTAGCAAGTACTCAAGGATTCGCCCAACTAGGTCTGGATGATCCAAAGCCTCTAGGATTCGATAAAGGTACATAATGACGGAGGCGGTCGATCCGCCATTTATATCCGATGATTCCAACAGGGATGGATAAAGTAGTTGCTGAAGGAACAATACTTGGAAGTGGTCGAGTAGATTATCTTTGACTTCGGCAGACTGGCAGTGGTTGAGGGTGTCCTGCCAAAAAAGCAGGAATGAAAGAAATGCATTCGTATCATGCCGAAAGTTCTGTATTAGAGTTGCCGTTTCGTCTGGGTCGGACACGTACTCCGAAAGCGCCAGTATTGGTGGAAGCTCTTCTCTTTCCGCGATCGTGGGCAATCTTCGGCTTAGTCGACTGTACAACGCTCCCAGTCCGCTGGCCATCAGCGTGGCAAGATCGCTTTCGATCATCCACTTCTCCGGCTCCTTCAATTTGGAGGCTGTTTCTATGAGATAGAGCAGGCCAGTGCGAGCAAAGTCTCCCGTTCGTCCATCATGGTAAATATAATCAACCAGTAGGTAGAACAGGGGGAAGTCTGCCCGTCGTGTAGCACCAGCGAATACAGACCCTTTGCTGGCAGTCGATTCAGTCCTTTCTTGCGAATGGGAAGGATAGAACCATGCCGGAAGTATTTCAGGATCCAGCCTGACCTTCGTTGTTATTCCGAACAAGACCTCGACCAAGTCACCCTCTTCCTGCTCACTCAAGGTTATAATCTTGGTTCCTATTGTCCTCTTCACCAAGTCGATCAACGACCTGGCGAAGAGCTTACTATCCAGCACTCCTTCGACCTCGCCATTGATCAGAATATGGAAGAACCGTGCGGATGCATTTATGACTCCTGAATCTTGCGAAGACAGCGCAAGCTTCGTTACAATAATGTAGATCTGGGTAGACGCCGCGTAAATGAGACAGGAGTACGGCGCTGTCTTCTTTGACTCTTCATCCAGGAGAATGTTCAACCGTTGCAAGCAATTGCGGCAGTAGGCCACGGCGCCTTCGTTCGAAGAAAGTGGAGTTGATGTTCGCCATACTTGCTGGGAAAGGTGTCAATGAATATGCGAAATGCGTTCATGCCAGAGCTGTCATACCTGCAACGCGTTACAAGTTCTCTTGAAAGCCGCGAGACGCTCTGCTGGGGTGTTCGTAGGACGAGGTTTGGTTGGGGAGGAACCAGTTCCGCCGATGATTCGGGACCACTGTCAGTCGATTCAGTCATCTGTCTTCAACCTCATCACGGGTCCGATCAGACTCACAAAATCCATCAGCGATCAGATGTAGCGTCATCATGCTTTGAACATGCTACGTTCGCAGACTGACGACGACATGGAAAGCACCAAGAGCTTGGACACCGCAAGCGTGACCAAGACGGATTCAAGCTCGCATCACTGTGATCATAAACTGACCCACTACAGCATTCATGAGAGCATCGACGACAAGCCGGTTGAAATCACAACCAGCCCTCAATGAGCTTCTTGCAAGCAAATCCAGAGTGCAACGACTAGGCAGAAGCTTGATGTTCTCATGATCTCAACTGGTATCACGGGATACGATGGGAGACTGTTCTCCTCGTGCCTTCTTCTTGGAGTACTGTGACATGGTGAGAGTGAGTCGGCTCCCAACAGTTCCATGGATCTCTTCTGTCGCCCCTTTCTCTCTCTCCTCTACTTCCATCTCCTTTCCTGTCAACCCACCTCCAAACACCTTCCTCCATCAAGATGTCCTTCTCCGACCCTGTCCTCTCCAAACCCAGCCCAAACCAAACCATCCACCCCTACCCACGACTCGTAATCCACGGCAGCGACTCCATCGCCTCCCACGAGAACAACGCCTGCCTCCCGCACGTCAAACCGATAACCAAGCACTCTGGCATTTCCGTGGCAGCGTGGTTCAAAGCCTTCTTTCAGGTTGTCATCGGACTGTCTACCCTCGGGACCTCGGTGACCTTCAACTACACCCTTTCCGACATCAAGGACCCCAACTTTCTGTGGACCAAACACCAGGTTCAGGTGTACATCTCCATCAGCTGGGTGCTCTTCCTACTCGCTCTGGCTTTTGCAAGTTTGGCGTCGACAATCTTGAATTTCTTTCAAGGTCATGCGGTCAGGGATTGGGACGGCGAGAATGGGAAGAGGAAGAGAGTGTTGCAGTATTATGCTACGGTGACCTGTCTGGTGCTCTATGGACTGGTTGTCGCGGCCTTCATTGTGATGGGACTGGTCGTTACTGCTTATAGCTTTGCTGTTGGATGGGTGGCGGTCGGTTTTACGGCGCTTTTTGGATTGGGTGGATTGCTGTGCATTGGGATACAGAGCCCATTGTTCATGTCTTGATTGGAAACTTGAAGGCGCGAGACTCGAAGCGACGTCTTAGGGAACGAGGCTGGTGGATAACTTTTTGGCTTCAGATTCGCACAGCTTTTTTGCTCACAGCGGCCCAACATTGGATACCAGAGTATTCTCTAATTAGCAGATCCGTTGAGCGCGTGTTTGTCTGCGGCATAGCTAAAATCGTGCCGGCGAGAATCCACGAAAGAGAGAGAGAGAGAGAGAGAGAGAGAGAGAGAGAGAGAGAGAGAGAGACAGAACGTGGGTGTGTATCTGTATAGCAAAGGGAGGTATGGATATGAAGAAGAAAAATGATTACTGATTTTTCTGGGAGACACAATGAGCAGATCAGATTATCTCAATCATCCAGATTATTTCGCGCTAATTGGATGCAGATGGAAGTGTCTGCTCTCTGCAAGATTGATATACGCCGAGAATGTGAGTTCAGACCCAACAAAGCGCATATCCAAACGAGAAAGGTGACGCGACTTGTGGGCTGACACGTTATGAAATTACAGATCTCAGATCTCCAAAACGGGGGCTTACTTACGAGATATATACGATGTAGCAAGATGCGAACCAACCAAATGGTTGCATGAATAGGACATTCAAGTCTATCCGATACGATACACAAATTTTTCGTTCATCGTTAATTGCAATTCCCAATCCTCCTTGCCAAATCCGCCAACCAAACGAACGCGATGTTCAACCTTTCAATTGCTTCTTAGCCGTCCCAATATGCGTATTGTGTACCTGTCAAGGGTCAGCCATCATGAAATATCATCCCCGGGGTCATTGCAAGACGTACCTTGGTAGCAAATCTCAAACTCGTCAACGTCTCCGCCAAATGCGCCTGCAATGGACTGATCATACAAAACATCAGCGTCTTACTATTCCCCCCCAACGAGAATTGCAGCAAATAGGTCAGCTTGCTGTTCCGGTAGGGTATATGTCCTCCATCTTTTCCCTGTCCCAGCGCGCCGATGACGTCGCCTAGACAGCTCAAGCTGCGGTTGATGTTCTGGGTCTCTTTCAATCGTGCTCCTTCGACCTTGCTTTGACTGAGACGCTCGCTGCCGGCCAGGTCCACGAGGTTGAGTGTGCCTTCGCTTCTTTCGCCTGTGATGCTGTTTTGGCCGGATAGTTTGAGGATGAAGACCGAGTGGGAGCGTGAGGATCGTTCGTTGGCTTTGGTGGCAGCGACGGATCTGTTGCTCATGGCTTGTGCGAGGATCTCCTCCACTTTCTGGGGCGAGTCAAGGTCCACAGACGTGATGTCTGTGATCGTTGTCTTGCACGCCTGCATATCATGTCGAATCTCATGTTTCTTCTTGTCAAAATCATCCGGTTGTCCGAGAAGGTCATTCAGATTCTCATTGTATACTTCCACGAAGCTTCCCTCCATTTCATACTTCCAGCCCCTTTCTTCGAGACCTTGGGCGGTGTCATAGATCATATGCACGGCTCGGGGTATCATGCCGTCTTCCGAGGACATGGTGTATGTCTTCCCAGAGCCAGTCTGTCCATAGCAGAAAATGCAGACATTGTACCCATCAAGGGCACTCTGGATGAGCTGGCTGATCTCTTCGAATACTTGTTGGTTCTGGGAACCTGGGCCAAAGACTCGATCGAAAGCGAACGGGTACTTCTTAGTGGTGACCGTGCCCAGGCTACTTTTCTCTTCCTGTCCTCTCACTTCGATCTCTTTCGCATCTTCCCCATCGTCCGGAAAAGTCATCCTTGCCTGCTCATCAGCAGCGTCCATGCTCAGTGTCGGTCGTACCCGACAAAAGACACGGATGTTCCCCTTCAATTCTTGAACCTGGTTGTGCAACTTCCGCCTTGATGTCTCTTCCTTTCGCAGCTTCTCCTGTAATCCTTGAGCTTCTTCAATGGCTTCTCGCATCTGACGCTCCATATTGGCATATGCTTCTGATTGTGATTTGCTGTCAGATTCGAGGTACTCAACCTTTGCTTGAAGTGCTTGTCTCGAGCTCTCCACTGTGACAGCATTTGATGCAGCGTTTGACAGATTCTGACGAAGATCCACGTTCAGCGTTCGTTCTCGCTCCAAGTCTGCTGCAATTCGTTCGTTCTCGGCTCTGGCGACCCGGATTTCCTGCTCCTTTGCATCCACCTCCAGCTGCTGTCGTTGTTTGTCGAGGGCACCTTGTGTTGACAATTGGCCAAGAGCTTGAATTCGTTGTGATCGCTCTTTTTCCAGCTCGTCCTCCAGCCTCCGCTTGACGTCTCTCACTTCCTCCCTGTGATCATTCTTAAGTCTTTCGAGATCTTGTCTAGCATCCTGTTTGACATTGTCGAGCTCAATCCGATGTTGCCTATCGAGGTCATCCAGCTCGATTTGCTGATCCCGCGATATGGTCTTGTTTATCCGCTCCGCCTCCGATAGTCGGTATTTCGCAGTTTCGAGTTCGCTTCGCAGACATGTATTGACCTCGGTGAGTTCGGCACGGGCCTTCTCCAGCTCGGTAACTAGGTACATAAAAGGATACGTCAACTGGGCCACACTTTGGGGACTTATACCAGAGTCAAGTAAGGCCCGAAGGGCCCGTCGAGTCTCGGGGTAAGACATACTGTTCGACTTGTAGATATTGATTGACTCCTTCATATCAGACGTTTCGCTGACAGTCTGATTTATTTTCGTGTACATATCGCTCCACATCCGTTCAATGTTTTCGTATTGTTCTTGGGTATCCCATGCTTTTGTATTGGAATCTCTGGTCAGAAATTGCTCAAATTTTCTTGGAGATTTGTGCACTTTAAGGGTGTTTGATGGAAAAGGAGATGGTGGAGGAAACTTGGGAGCAGGGGTAACAGGTCGGGGTAATCTGCTTGGACTCTGCTCTGTGGCAGGCTCATCTCCAGAGCTGGACCTTAAAGTGAGACCTTGCAGGCCAGTGCAAAGGGAAAATACACGGTTCTCATGGGGCCTGAAAGTAGGATTGGGATAACCATTGACAGAAGTCTTCTGAGGGGTAGATTGTACTTGAAACGATGCTCTTATCTTGCACGGACGCAAAGATTCTTGGAAAGGGGCCATGGGTACTGACATACCCTTGGGTTTGGGACCCTCCTGTGATTCATCGTGGGTTCCCAGTGATGTTGCTGGCCTTGCCAAGTCTGTTCTTGATCCCACTCGATTATGCGCAAAGGAGCTCTTTGGTCGACTGAGGCTTTGAAGCGACTGCGGGCGTCCACCTGGCCCCACACTCGCTGAGAAAGAACTGTTGGAGGTGTTTCTCGAAGCGGAGGAATTCGATGGAGACGATACAGAGGAAGAGAATGATGAGTTTCGGCCTGGACCTGCGTTTGCTGTTGCTCTGACTGCAGGAGTGACTGTCCTGGACGAAGGTGGTGCGGGGGCAGTTTTCTTGATTGATTCTCCCGCAGTTTCCACCAGTGTCCTCCTCTTCGGTATTGGCTCAGGAACTGGTCGCAAACTGTCAGAAACATCACGTATGAGCCGCTCAGAGACATACGACTGGAAAGGGCATGCTTTCGGACCGATGCAGGTGGTAGCATCGCGCCAGCGTTCCGAGTATTGTTCGCAGACGAAGACATTTCGACAAGACTTTTTTCGGGCGATGGGCCTCTAGTCGGCTGGGGTAATTGAGACACAAACTGAAGTTGTGTCAGTAAAGTGCATGGAGTGTTTCGCGATGGAGAGGGTAATGCTCTGCGACGCACTGCATTTTCACTGTGATCCATGGCGAAGCAAGAAAAATGAATGTCAAGTCGTAGGCTGGTTGCTCCACAAAGCAGACGGGCGAACAGCTGTTCAACTACCACATCAAATAAAAGCCATACGTCGAGGAAATCAAATTTGACCGACCATTGGCGTATGTGTGCAAGACTGGTTGAACTTCAAGAGTTGTAGTTCTCGTGTTTACGTTTTCCCTATTTGAGACTACGATATACTGTTTAGCTCCAAGTCCATCTTGGCATAATCCCCTGCCCTATGGGCCACCTTTGTCATCAACATGCCATTAACTTAATTCGTATCTATTTCTTGTTCCTATATTTTCCTTCTCTTCATGTTCCACTAGTTTGCAAGGTTCAAAACAGCATCCAGATTTTCAATCAACATCTTGACCTCTTCTTCGGTGTTGTAATGCACCATGCTGACCCTGACCACGCCATCTTCACCCTCGAGCTTTATCACGTCGTTGATCAATCGTTTTGAATAAAAGTGGCCGCTTCTTATGCCAATATTACCACCAGTACGCTTCTCGAAAGCTTCAAGAATACTAGCCGAGGCGCGCCCAGCAACTGTGAAGGATATCACAGGCACGCGTTGCCGTGGATCCGAGCCAGCGACTCCATAGATCTGTACTCCGTCTTTCCCACGGAGGTACTTCAGAAGCAGCTCTTGGAGCGTTGCCTCATGGTCGACGATTGCCTGCCAAGTTTGCGAGTCCAAATATTCCACAATCCGCGGGATACTCTGCACACACTCATAGTTCGCTCCGGCAAGCCCAAGCTTATCTTCAAGTGTATGACCAGGTTTGAAGTAGTGGCCAAGTGATTCCATGTGCTTCTGAGCATCCCTACTGGCATACATCATTGCGATGTGAGGGCCATAAACCTTATACCAGCTGAAAGAGTAGAAATCCACTTCGAGCTCTTTCATATCCAAGGGTCGATGTGGAGCATAGGCCACGCCGTCTACGCAAAGTAGAGCATCAGGAACTTTGTGCACCATCCTGGCGATGCTTTTGATATCAGAAATGGTTCCTAGGATGTTAGACGTGTGCGTACAAGTGACAAGCCGCGTCCTTGGGGTGAGGAGCTTTTGTAGCTCAGCTGGATCCAGGACTGGATTTGTCGGATTGATGGCGGTCCACCATTTTATGGTAAAGCTCTTCCATTCGGCCACTTGGACCCACGACGCAATATTGGCTTCATGGTCGAGCTTCGAAACTATGATCTCCGAGTTTCGAGGGAAATTAAGCGCGATGGAGAGATTGCGGAAGAGCTGGGTCGCAGAAGAGCCGAAGACCACTTCTTCGGGGCTAGCATTCACATATGCGGCACCAGCCCTGGTACCCTGACTATAAAGCTCCGTGGATCTCTTGCCCACGTTGTATGTTGCTCCGAGCTGTACGTTGGTTCTCGATAGATAACGGGATATGCTGGGTGGATGTTAGTTTGAATCACCAGCATCAGTGGATGGCACCGGGGAAGTCGTACGAGTCAATGACTTCTTCAAGTACTTGGCTTCCGCCCGCATTGTCGAAATAGATCTGGGCGGAATCGAGCGCAGGGAAATGCTTTCTCGCAGACTGTACCTCGAAAGGGGGAGGCATTTGTTTCACACAGCAACGTCTGGGAGAAGACACATACGATTGAGCTCGATCGTTGTCTCACAAAGCGGACTAATTTCAACACTAAAGGAGGGGATTTTCCTGGTGAACTCGCTTGGTGTACTCAAGATTGAAAAATAAAGGGAGGTTAATGCATAGTCAATGGAACAGATCAGAGCGCAAGTTGTTGGACATTTTGAACATAGACTGGTGAAAGCCTGGTTTCCCACCATGTTTACACTGAACGCTAATTGATATGCACAGTGCTGTCTTGTCATAAACTCCAAGCACTGAGGATTTGAAGCGGCCAGACCATCGCAAACTCCAAACGCCTTCGTCTTTCCTTGCCATATGGGACAAACCAATTCAGTTAACGAGCAACAAATCGTCCAGCTGCCAGAAGAAATCACTTCCTTCTTCGCCTACGACGGAGGTCCGTGCTGAAGTCATCGCCATTGTTGTCTTCATCAGTGATTTCTTTAGATAATCCCTGCGGTTCGGTCTTCTGCTGATTAATCAAGAGCTCATTCTGTAACGGAGCTGAGGTTTCTTTGGATTTCCGGTCTCTGTCCGCTGCGACCTCAATACCTTTATTGCTCTGCAGGAATCTACCAAGACCCAGTACGGCGTTGAACAGCTCCTGACCGGTAGGCAAGATGTCGCTACTAGGTAACAGAAAGCCGTAGCTCCCTGTGTCTCTGAGCTTGATCTGATAGGCGTACTTGACCCTTAGCTCATGATAGAACCAGTCAAGCGCACTGCCACCATTAAGCTCTATCTTGGGCCACACCTCCTTTGCGGACTGCCGCGAAGCGACCGTGTGGCCTTCACATGCAGACGTCACATCATACCAATGACCGTGGGTCAATCGAATTGCCTTCGCCAATCCCATTGCCAGTTCTTCCAAGTTTTCCAGCGTCGGCGGAGAGTGGTCACATGAGAACGAGTACGGATATAGGATCTTCTGGGAGTAGGAATGCAGGTCGAGAAAAGCTGCAAACTCAACATTGTTCTGTTCTGTCTCGTTCTTTGCCCAGATTGCGAAACGTTGTGCTTCAACAGCCTCGAACGGACCATCTCCTGCGTAGCTCTCTGAGCAAGGATTACTTCTCGTAAAGTTTCCATCCCATTGATAGCCATATGCGCGATCGAGATCTACGCCGGGGCAAAACCGAATGTTTGTCTGTTGCCTGTTCTTACGCCAGAGGCGATCGTGATCCCAGGTGTACACGTAGCCATCAGGATTGAGCGTGGGAACGAACACCCAATCAAAGTCGTCAATGAGCTTGGTGACCTCAGGGGATGTTCCATACCGCGTGATCAGAGAATAGGCCACATAATTCGTCGCGGCAGTCGATATCCATTCGCGAGCATGAGACCCTCCAGAGATCAAGATGGTTTGCCGAGGTTTCGCGGGTTCGCTATTGTTGGCTTGACCAGCACCGATCCGTAACGCAGGTATATCGCGACCCTCATGAGTTGTACCAACGTTAATCATCTGGACGTGGGTTGGAAACAACGACGCCATTAGGCGCATCCACGGCATGATGACAGAAAGAGGCTGGTAATCCCTGAAGAATAAATCTCTGGCCTCGTTCGAACTGCCATGGTTTACCGACGGCGTGAACCCTCGGTGATCAACGAATGGCGTCGACGTTTGTTGACCAATGGAGCCCGTCGGGTAAGATTCGAAGATGGCTTGAGCGAGATCGTGCATGAGAGGAGAATGAGCATTGTGCAATGAGCTGGGAAGTAGGCCAAGAAGAGGCTCGACTACATCTTTGGTCATTCTGATGTCCACCCAATCGTCCGCATATTCCCAGATGTCCAAATAGAGAGTATCTGCTGCCTCAGCAAGGGCTCGCGCCTCTTCTGCCGTCTTAAATCTAAATCTCAGCACCACATCACCACCGTAACGGGTACGTAAGGTCGATGGAATGGATCCAGTGGAACGATGAGGGTCCAGGTAAGGCGATTGGCTTCGAATTGCGGGCGCAGGCCCCCATATTTTGTGTACGATGAGATCGCGTAGCCGGGTCCAGGGACGGGAAGGTCCTTGCGGACGATAAGAGACGGAGGGCGCCTGATATGGAAGTGTATGAAACAAAACCTGTGGATCGGTAGGTCCAGTGAGGGCAAAACTACACAGGCTCAAAAAGATGAGGAGAGCTCGACCGACAGGCGCCATGAGCAGAATCAAGCATTTGATGCATTCACATGCTAATATGATGCAGGACGAGAAGAAGAATGATGAGGAGAAAAAGAAAGCGAAAGCGAACGAGAACGAGTTCTCGGCGACAAGTGTACCACCTACCAACGCAGACGACTCTGTACCGTGGTAAGGGCAACGGGCGGGTCTGCCCATCACGTGACTCTACCTGCCAAGCAATTCCATGCCAAGAAATGTTCCAGATTCAAGCTCATCGTTGATCATCTCAACTACCTTCTCTGGCACAGGCCGGAAATTTCGAACGACACCAGCGTCGAGTCTACCTGGCTTGTCAGCTCGGATGCAACGACCCTGGAAACTAGTCACAGCTGAGAGCGTCTGCAATACGAAGCTTCTGACCGCGGAGATACCCCCTGCCGTTGAAGCTCATTAGCATTTCTAACAGAAATCAACCTATTGGTTGCAGTAAGAAGAGACGGCTTTGGCCTTGTATACCAGTAGGGCTTGGGCTTTCTGATGGCTGATGTGATATACAAGACTGACATCAGTGCCCATTGGGGTAAGACAATTGATGCTGGTATGGTCTAAGGATCATATACCTACGGTTCGGGTCATCTGTCTCCCTAGAGCGCTGCCATTTCATAATGGCACACACGCGCTATCCTAGTATTGCCTCTTTCAAGTCTCATCATCCCAGCTTCCAGGCCGTCCTCGGCTCCTCTCCCAACATAATCCTCCTCCAAGACGACACTGATGGCCTTGCTATCTTTCATGAAGCATGCATATACCATGCAGCTACCAATTCGGTCTTCATAACATCAAATCAGATACAGCTCTCTGGACGTCACTCAGACTCTTCAACGTCGAACAAAACGGTCATAGTAACGCGAGTATTCGATCACAACGATCAGACCAAAGCCACTTGCGTGGATTCCACACCACCAGATCTAGTCATGGCGAACGGCGGTGTCAACTACAAGTCTGGCCTTCTATTCTGCGCTCAAGGCAACAAAGCAAACTCTCCGCCTGGCGGTCTAGTCTACGTTGCCAATCCCGAATCTCCTTACAGGAGCCAAAATCTGATTTCATCCTTTCATGGCCGAGCATTCAACTCGGTCAATGACGTGATAGTGCATCCTCACGATGGGTCAATATGGTTTACAGACCCCTGCTATGGCTATCATCAGCAAATACGACCTGAGCCAGAATTGCCGAGCCAGGTCTACCGATTTGATCCTGATGAGGGCAGTATTCGGGCCGTGGCCGATGACTTTGTCCGGCCGAATGGACTTTGCTTTTCTCCAGACCTGAAAGTTCTATATGTGACAGACACTGGCGCTATCCATGGCGCGAAGAACGTACTATTTGACAAGACCGGCAAGGCTAGTATCTACGCTTTTGATGTTTTGGAAACCAAGCACGGTACGTATTAGTCTTTCTGGTTTTGAACTACCAACTTGAGCTCACTGTTGCGATCCAGGACCATTTCTCAAAAATCGACGCCTTTTCGCATTTGCAGATTCTGGAGTCCCAGATGGCATTAAATGCGATACTGAAGGCAACATCTACAGTGGGTGTGGTGACGGGGTAAACGTGTGGAACCCAGGCGGAGTTCTAATTGGCAAGATCCTTATCGATGGGGGCGTAGCCAATTTCTGCTTTGGAGAGAAAGGTGCGTTGTACATGTGTAACGAGACACGACTGTGGAAAGCGCAATTGGGAGACGACGTTCGTGGAGCACTACTTGGTCTCTGAACGAAAGAGACTTCTGCTGGTGGCATTAGTAGTCGGGGCAAAGAATTTCAAGCATCCTTGCGTGCTCAATCCGAGTCCGTAAGGGAATTCAAGGTGCCACAGTCCATTTGGGGAAGAACTTAGGCCACAACAGTTCCCTGACAGGGAGAGCTGTTATCGTCTGTTTTGGGCTTGGCGCTAGGGCTGTGCTTACACCACAATGCGTGTCTTTCCTTTTTATCCTTCAGGCGCCAGGATGTTTGTTGCGGATGTCTCCTCGATCCATGCGCTGCCAAACTCCAAAGTGGCTTCCATAACAGTCATACATCCTACCGGGCTGCTTTTATTTAGGGTTGGAGAACATCCATCCCTTCAACTCAGCTCCCTATCAAGATGCTAAATGCGCGCGAAGGTGTCCGCCTCGAAGATGGAGAGCAACAAAGTCAAACCCGCCGTCCCAATGAGCGAAGATAATGCTGGAGATAGCAAAATCGGTATGACTTGAGAGTTGATCAACCTCTATCAGGAGAAAGACAAAGATGACCCACGGGTGTGCAGCTGGGCGAAGGAAGTTTCAGATGACATTATAGCTGGTGCTGAGAACGATGAGACGGCAAAGTTTGCTCCTCGCTTGGAATAGTGTTGAAGGATTATCCAGGAATCACAACCGACCTACAACGACTTGAATTTGAGTCGCCCTTTGGACCCTTCGTTCATTGTTGGACTCGACTTGTAGAGGTTCTCAGTGCAACCCAAGACAAAAAGGCAAAAGTTCACTTCCGACTCCTCCATGATATCCTCCATGCCGAGCTGAAAGATGCCATTGCTGTCAGAAATGACCTGGTAAGCTAGTATCGATCTTCATTCGCATGCCGAAATACTATGAGGGCATACTGTTCTTCACTACCAACCGCGTCAAACAGATCGACGATGCCTTCCATAGCAGGGTCCATGCCAGCTTGCACTATGCCTCGCTGAATGTGGTTGGCCGACGCCAGATCTGGAAATCTTTTGCTGGCCATTTGGGAGACGCAGAGTTGGATGCACTGTCAGAAGTGTAGCTCAACAGACGTCAATTCAGAAACATACTCAAAAGACTGCTCAGCCGCTTGCAAAGAGAGGCAATGACGTTAGAGGAAGCGCGACAGTGAGTCACGTCCGGACCATCCCAGCGCTCGAGAGAGGCAAGCAGTTCGCCTAGCCTTTCTCAAGGTAGCAGAGATGTGACACTGCTAATAGTCTGGCTCACTGTTGACATGGCTGATTATTGATTGGATGACGGCGACGATCGATATCCTTGTCAGCGGCGGCTCTTGACATTTGTGGAGAATTGTCCAGAAAATGACGGCCGCGGAATCATTGGATGTTAGGTTTCAATTCGAGACATGGCAGGCCCGTCCAGGACGCTCAAGAGAGAACCTTGCCTGTGACTCCGGCACTGGCAAGGGAATAGCCGTTGGGTGACAGACGTTCAGACGAGCATGAAAATCCGCGGCAGAGCAAGTGAATTTTGACCGAAATGTGCTGTTCAAGTACTGACCCACCAACCTGTGCCAGCCAGCCTATCGGCGGCTGCTATTCCCACAGATACCGTTACGGATTACGAGCTAGTAGTATCAAACAGTACTACTTTCGTCGAGGCTGTCTAGTCTGACAAAAAGTCTGATAAGAGGTCAAAATCAGTCACCCTTGATAAGCAGCCAATCGAAGTATCTCCCTCGCCCTTCCAAAACCCAAATGACATATCAGACCCACAAACCACATCATCCCCTAGTCCTTTCCCTCCCCCTTCCATCCCCCTCACCCCCAAACCG
>JAABUK010004977.1_pt1 | contig 21166 bp, 30 predicted proteins | sample 5559141 | NCBI WGS metagenome assembly JAABUK01 (sample SAMN10711869, study PRJNA513367) | rock metagenome | isolation source: Antarctica rocks | place: Antarctica: Victoria Land, Pudding Butte nord | collected 2016-01-03
TGCAGCAAATGCGCACTCCCCGAGAGACCCCAGCGCGGCGCAATGTACTGGGGCTTCGGCGCGGTTCCGTGGGGCGGCGGGGCGCTGGGAAGGGCGTCCCACCGGGGGACGGCCAAACCGTCCCACGGCCCGTGGGACCTTGGAGACCGTCAGGTTGAAAAGAAGATTCCATGATGCAGCAAGGATGCAGTAGCAGTTTTTCATCATGTGTAGGTCTGTTGCCTGCATGCTGGCTGACTGTCTGGTTTAGCTTGCGCCTGCTAGCTAGAGAAACCTGCTAGATGCAAGTTGACGTCACTTGTCATTGAAGACAACATGGGAAGATGACCTTATAATGGCAGGCGTTCATGCTCACTGAAGCATGGATAACGCTTCTTTGACATATCGTGCAGCCCAACGCATCCTTTCCTGATTGCATGAGGGTCAAGGGGCCCAGACTGGTATGGCAAAATAATACATGCATACGATGTTCAACGCAGCACTGCTATGATCCAGGTGTTATTCTACGCTCTGCAAATTAGGGCACCCTTAGAAACGTGTATCTGATATCCAATCTATCAAGCCTTGGCAAGGGGAAGCTTATGTGAGGTGGGAATGCGAGGTCCCATCAACTTGTCAACACATACACATGACCATTGACTTGCTTGGATATTCAGCTGAAGCAAAACTCAAGCAAGTTGTCACACTGCCAAAAAGTTTGCCTGTACGGTTCAAATGACAAATGTTGGGCTGGCAGCGAGAAAAAGTGACTGCACTTTTAATTTCATGAAGGGAAGTACTGTAGCTGAACACATTTTTGCAGGTCAGTGTGTCACTGAACATCAATATGGAGCATAATAGTTGCGTCCTCGACCACGTCCTCTAGGTGCATACCTGCAGTAACATTGTCAAATGAACAGGAAACGCTGGGCAGATGACAAACACTGCTTTGCCCAGCAATGACTCAAATAATGCAATGAACATGCACTTTTGCATGAGGTATTTGTAGGATTTGAGACAGATGCACCACTTGTACACGTGCCGTTCATTGCTGATACAGCGTACAGAGTACAGGGCTGTGTCACTGATGCTCAGAGATCAAGCTGGATGCATAGTGTGTATAGACAGTGCATCCTGGGACACTGTTTGCTGATCATTGTAGCACATGCCAGCCATGGCATTTTACAAACTAGCAATTCAACAACACAAGTTGATGCATACAGGCCAGTGGACATAATGTCATACCCATAGCCTCCTCCATAGCCCCCATACCCAAAGCTGGGGTCAAATCCTCCATAAAAGGCACCTCGCCCTCTGCCCCTGGGAAAGAAACCCCTCCCTCTTGGTGGGCCCCGCCCTCTACCCCTGCCCCTTTCTTTCATCCCTGGGACATTATGCCGCTTGGGATTGACCTGCAATATCAATCTTTGCCATATGCCCATTTGCAAACGGCGGTTGTGCATGTCATGGTAGGTGTGTTGGGCACATCTGTTGGAGAACTGCCAATGAGATGGCAGCACAACCAGACATGTATTGCCCAAGGCTTGCATGCTGGCAGCAGGTGCTGCATACGGGATGTACATTCAGCACCCACAGTCACAGAAACGCTCATGATAATTACAGATGTGCATACTATGGACTGCATTGCAGCAACACGCATCACAAATGTTTTATTGCATGGTCAACTTACCTTGATCTCACGGCCTCGCAAGCTGGTGTTGTCAAGCAAAACAGCTGACAAAGCTGCATCTGCTTTTTCAAATTCTATGTATGCATAGCCCTTGGCACCCCCAAATTTGTCTGTGAGAATTGTCACTCGGTTTACCACACCACATTCCTGCACAGGATAATTGTCAGGTCAGACACGTTGACATCAGATAGATGAGTGCTGGAAAGTTGATGCTCTGGCATCAGACACAGCCAAATGGGCAACTGACCTGAAAATGCCGTTGTAGTTCTTCTGGTGTGCAGTCATAGTCAACATTTCCAACATAAACTGATCTTGAGTCAGCTTCTTTGCTGACTCGCTCTGCTTCCTCTGCATCTATTGGCTGCTCAGGCTCGCCTTGAAACTCTTTCTCTGCTTTTGCCTGAGATACATCATTGGTCCAGTCAGTGCAAGTTGCAGTCTTGACGCTTTGCAACAAAGCCACTGCACATTTGACATACTGTATGTTCCTCCATTTTCTTTTTCTCGTCCTCCAACTGTGCAAGTCTGGCGCGCATAGACGCTAGTTCCTGCGAACACTACAGGGTCAGACGTTGTCGAAGAAGGGAGGATGCAAAATGCACCTGTGGCTGCACTGTGACTGACCTCGTCGTGTGCTGCGTCGCCGTTTCCCTCCTCGAAGGCATCTTGTAGCTGCTCATCGCCTTCGGCATAATCAGCCATGGCGTACTCTGTTTGGCTTGACAGCAGCGACTCTACCTGTGCTTAGGCCGATGTCAGATCTCAGTGAGTCGGCGCAGAATGGCAAAGTAGGCTGGAGCTGCAAATGGACTCAGTTGTTGCGACTCAAGCCTAGAGAACTGCGCTTGCAATAAAAGGTCGCGGTCGCAGTCTCATCTGGCCCTGACCTGAGTGCTCTGTGAGGTAGATGAAAGTACGCCGTCAACTGAGAAGACGATATGTATGCCGTACTTCCCATAGCTGGCATTAAAAACAGCACTTGATGCTGCTATTCTTCTGACTCATTGAGGGCCAACAGCATCATTTCTAATGCCTGCCGTCCAATCCCAAAGTGATCCTGGCTAGCATGCGATCAGCATGCCTGGGATGCATAGACCCCGCTTCAGTAAATATCGGCTCTGGCAAGTGTCTGTCAAGGCAGGACGTGCTTGTGGCCGATGGCAGTCCTGCCTGTGCTGAGCAATATTGCATTCACTTACAGTCCTGTGTTCATGCCGATGTAATCAGCCAGATCCCGGACCCAGCACTTGTTGATCCTTACGCATGCCAAAGGTAGAAGGTGCGATTACCTAGCAACTGCTGTACTACTGCGGAGGATGCAAGTGATGGAGTCTTTTGCTGTGACATTTGATCCTCGCAAGGTGCCTGGTGCCTGCAGTCAAGCTTCGAGAAAGCGCATCTCAAACACAGGTCAGTGAGCACAGATTGCAGCAGCTTATAAGCTTAAATTAAGTTGAAAATGCTGCTGATGCGTATGATATTTGCCATGTTAATCAGCGCTGGCTTACAAAAGACCTGCTGTGATCTTGTGGGCACACATCATGTTACGTACATCTGTTGCCAAGATCTTGACTGCATTGTAGCACTCTATGCTGTTGTCACATGAAGCACTGACAGATCAAAAATCTTTAGCATTTATACTGTTGCGGACAGTAGCAGTGACTAATCTGTACTAAGCTAGATCTACAACACTGCCTGATACAGCGTCATAAGCAATAACTGCGCATTTGTGCAACCTAATCTACAGAGCTGGTCACTATACACTTTTAGACTGCATAGCAGTGTCATGAGGGTGTGACATGATACCTACAAAGCACTCACAGGCTTGAAAAGTTAAAGCGAAAACACCAGATGAGTTGCGTTGCTCTCATCAGGGTTTCTGTCAGGATTCATTTTTTCACAATCACCACAATTGCGGGAGAGATTGAGCTGAGTCACAGGCACCATCCTCACAAGTGCTCAAGCATCATTGCGTCGCTGAAGCTGCAGCCGTTGACTCTGCAAAGCTGGTAGCTGAGGGAGGGTCAGCCTACAAACACCAATGTTTGTTAGCACACAAAAGCTTGTAAGGTGGTGCATGCTTGTCAGCGCTGTCTGCAATCCACCAGCCAAATTCATATCTGAGGGTCCATTCACAGGTGCCTGCAGCCTGCTCTAACATCCGTATGCTCTGCATAGCAGATGCCCAGCAAATCAAGCAAGCACTGCATGACAGCTTGCTAGCAGTTCCACCTTGGAAAAGACTCTCTCCTGCACCAGTTCCTCATCAGCAGCCCAAGACATACGCTTGGGGGTCTTGGGGGAGGTGGACCGCCTCCTGCCCCTCTTGCTCATCACCCTGTCCCGGCGTGCCTCAGCCATGTCAGCAGCTACCACACTTACAGCATAGTCAGCACGTGACTGGGCAGCTGCATTGGCTGCACGCACTGCCTCCTTCACCAAGTCATCAAAAGCCTCTGCACAAGTACAAGCAGGCTCAGTGTGTTCTTATGCTTGAGTGGTCCTGGTTGATACTCTGCAATGCCCTCCACCCCTGGCAGCTTTGCAGCAACTCCAGCAGCTAAAAGTCTGTCTGTCTGTCTGTCTGTGTGTGCGTGCGTGCGTGTGTGTGATCCTTGAAGCGCATGTGCAATGATTGTTATGATGTTGCCATTGCATGTGTAATCTTCGACAGCTGCTTGCGTTAATCATTACTGTTGCCAGCATGCTTGCGTGCAAAGCCCAAGGACACAATGCAATAGGGCAACAAATGCATATAAGTATCACACATATGTGCTGGAGAGCTGCTGAGAAGCTTACCAGCAAATTGGGCCAAGTTTTGAACAGCTTTCTCAGCTGCCTTGGTGGCTTCTACTGCCTTCTGTGCAGCTTCACAGCTGTGCTCCTTGGCATTGTGAAGCTGCCTCACAGTCTTGGTGGTCCTGTTGGCACTCTTCTTCTTGAGCAAGTTGGTCTGCTTCAAAGCCAGACATGCCGTGTTGTGTAGATCCTGACCATATCTGCCCATGCCTGCATGCAAAAGAAAACCTTAAAGCTCTGCCAGAGAGCACAAGCCTTGGTCTCCAAAGCTTGACAGATTGCAATGTCAATGCACAGATAGCTGCAGTCCTTGCTCCACAAACTGTATACTGGACCCTGCCATCGCAGTTCAAGTGGCGGAGACGTACACTGACACATGCAATCTGTTGTTCTTTGGAGACCATGCTGATTCAGAGCTGATGCTATCAACCTCAACTCACGCTTGGTCCATGGGCTTCTGACCAAGGTCAATAAGTCAAGGTACGTTGCACTGCTTGCATTACACACAACAAGCTTGGCTGATGTGCCTTACCTTTGTGCTTCTTCACAGGTAATGGCTCTTCCTCCTCCTCATCGCTGCTGCTGTCAGAGTCCAGGTCAATGGAGACAGACATGAGGGAAGCTACTTGAGCAGTGATCCTGGGCCTCAACCCTGCATGATACTTATCCTGCTTGACAAGCAGCTCAGCTGTGTATGATGTGCAACTGTGTATCATGTCTCATGCCAAATAACAAATGTGAGCAGCGCATTATAGGGGAACAATGCCTCAGCTTGCAAGCACATGGGGCACATTAAATGCATCTGTAACTGTACAGACTATGTTGCAGACCTGCAACGTGCATGAGCAGACTTGGCTGCGTACAAGCAATAGTCCAGCCTGTAAGCAACATACCTGCAGCGGTTGGGCGCTTAGGTGCCTCAGTAGCAGATGCTGTGCTGCTGGCAGTCTGGTCATGGGAATTTTTACAGTCAGAAGAAGACTCATTGCCACCACTGCCAGCCTGCTCAGGATCATTTGAGCTCTCTTCGTATCCTTTCTCAGACTGCTCATTGTCACTGTCACTTTGGTCACAGTCAACAAGCTCTTGCTTTGCTGTTGTGTCTGCCAGCTCGAGCTGATTGTTGCTTGTGTCTTGCAGACTGCTGTCAGCTAGCAAGAGCAAGTTCAAAAGACCTTCAGAAGTGTCGGTTGGGGATACTGGTTCTTCCTCAAGAGACGCTACCTACGACAAACACAGATGGGTTCTGCAGTGATGTCAAGATCAGACTTGGATGACACAGCCTTGTGGTTGAGTGGTGCCATGCATGTCAACAGTTGGACAGCAGACGCATTTTGAAGAAATACAGTGTTGGAGTAGCAAGGTGCTGGTAGCGTGTGTTACCTGGTCTGCAATCTGCTGACCCTCAACAAAGGGATCCAGATCTCCCTGCAGCTGCTGCAACATAGTGAAGTTTGGCGATCTGTTCTCCTTTGTTCTCCAAGCATGTGTGGCTGTGCTCTCAGGGGTGATGCCAGGCTGAGCCTCCTGTTCAGCGTCTGACTTGGTGGCGCTGCTTAGGCTGTCAGCATACGAGTTTATACAGGTACTTTGCCAGGTGGTTGGCAAAGAGGGTGCATCTGACATTAACTTGCTTCTCTTTGCATTAGGATCCTGCACAATACAAGCACACAACTCAGCATGACAAAAGCTGCAACTTGCACAACACCTGCACCTGCAGGCACTTGGTGCAGATGCTGCAGCTGTCTCTGTTGCTGATCAACAGAGGCACTTTGATGTATCTGACAGCAACTGCGGGACTGAAGAAATGCTGCTTGAAGTGGAGTGCCGAAGAGATGTGCACAGTGTAATCTTCCGAATCAAAAGTCGGCGGGTAGCGACGGTGTCTATGCTGTTGTGAAAGCACCTAAAACCGATGCTGACACTATAAAATACCCGAGGAGAGCAGATGCATCAACAAACAGGAGCATAGCAGCAAGGATCGGAACCGCGGACCAGCCTAGTACCTACAAACATCGTCAGAGTGACAGGGGGGCAGACTGTGGCTGGCACTCACCTCGTCAGCATCGGACAGTCTTCGTTTTCTGAAGGACTCAGTAATCATGGTGCCTGCAAAAGATTGTATAATTGTGCATAAGCGGCTAAGCAAGGGGTTCAAGCTAGACCGTCTCTGCAGCGTCATTAGCACGACAGGAAACCCGATAATACTTGCGGCAGCAACGCCTCTTGACTGACAGTGTACCTGGCATGTGAAGTATGACGTACAGAAGGGACGATCTGAATTCAAGCCGCACACTGCTGCGGTCAGCCGGGGAAACAACCTCTGAGGCTGACGAGCAGATGGCGACGAGACCAAGCTTAGTTAGAGCTGCAATTTGTTTGCTGCCAGCCTGTAAGCCAAGCAGACGCCTTTGTTGTATGCTGCTGCCGCTTTCGCGAGGGAATGAGGCAAGTTGTAACGACTGCTGCGGGAGTGTAGTGACTCGTTCGCTCCCTTTGAAATTTCCCGGGCGATTTTTGCAAATCCCAGGCGCCATCCCCACGCTGTTACCGCCGACACCGCTGGATCGCATTATGGCTCACTGATAAGACACGTCAAAGCAGCAGCTGGGAGAAAGGTCAGCATAGCACAGCAGGCACAGGCCGCCAAGCTGCCGCTGTCAACGGCACACACTTTCAGATACACACTGCGTAAAATGTGCCGAATCAGCGTGCCAACTGGAAAAGGCGGCAGCACGTGGGCGCCATCGTGATCTGAGTCTATGTGCGTGTGTGTGAGTGATAAGGTGCCTGCATTGACAAAATGCCAGCGTCAGTGGTGCTAGCGGCTACAAAGTAGTGCGTTCCTGATGCTGGAGCAGACCTCCACTGCGTATTAGTTGACATGAACAGCTGCGATTAAGCTTGTCTTGGCAGTCTCTGATCAAACGGAGGTATTGAGCGGTGCAACGCTAGGACAGGTCAATGGTGCAACGCTAGGACAGGTCAACGGTGTGTTTGAGCCTCAAGTTTACCTGATGGCTCGTCTCGACACGATGCAGCAACCCTGTTCAAACATACTGTAGCAGATTGCCCAGCTTGGGACTAAAACTGCGCGTGCCTTCGAAAAGGTCTTGGTAACAGATAACAACAGGACGCAGCCTGCGAGACAAATGTCATCCTCAAACAAATTTGACCTGTGTGCACCTAGCAGCGTCAGCTAGCTGACAAACCCTGCGGGGTCCAGCGTGGATTTGTTCCGGCAGTTGCACGTTTGCTAGACCATGTCAAAAGTCCATGGTCGTACTGCTATACAATACAGGAGCAATTGCTTGCACTAGCTATGTTTGGTAACTGCACCACAAGCAGCAGCACTGTTGCTTCACTGGTGGATCAAGGCTGTTAAAGCAACTGCCGCTTGAGGTGCAGCTACCTGCTGGCATTGTTCACAGCGGTTTGTTTACCCTGACACACGGCTTGAGATGCACCCAAGGCCATGCAATTGAGCGCAGTCAGCACACATGCATGCGTAAGGTCCATGTGTAAATCCAGATCAGTTATAAGATAATATATGTGTGCACACAACTGATGTACATGCTACATGCCTGTAGGCCTAGCTAGGCCTAGCTAGCTCAACAAGCTTAAACAGCCATATGGCTGAGGTGCTTGGCGGGTCTGGAAACATGGGGGTCAGAGGACTGTGTGACCAACTATGCAACACGCCTTTGCACACATCTTGGAGAAAGAGCAAAGTTCAAGGGGAAGTTGATGCGGCGATTAGTAATATATAGTAATATGTCAGGCAAAATATGCACATGTTGGCCTCGCACATGCGCATGACTGCGATCAACATTGCAAAATGAAAGCTTGCTGCTGCAATGCTGACCAGAATGTTTGTCTGACTGGCCGGATCGAGGCGGAGTGCAACCACGTTTCAGTGCGCTCGCCTGAACTTCCTCCTGTCGAGGCCCCTGCCTGCTGCAGATCAGTGAACGTGTTATAGATCTAGACAGTCTGTTTTGTCCTGCAAGTACGTCGACCTCTCATTTGCAAGACTGACAAGATCGTTTCTCCTCGTCTCTCTTGCGAAACCCACATTGCTTGACAACCGTCACTTTCGAAGTGCACCACATAAGACCTTGAAAAACCTTGTGGACGTTCAGTAGTTAAAAATGCGGCATGTCAGAGAGTGCACGCTTTGTGGTCATCCAGAGGGATTTGCAACTGAAGTGCTCAGCCATTTGATAGGCCCTATCGGTGAGGATGCAAGAAGCAAGCAACCCCTTTGGGTGCACCGTGAGTGCGCTATATGGAGCCCTGAGGTCAGTCAAAAATGATTTATCAGTCAATTTGACCACACCAAGGCATGACCATGAATCGTACATCATCTGGCAGGCGTCTTGTATGTCTGCAAAAACTGTAGCTTCAAATAGCGTGATCACTTGAACCTGTTGTCTATTGCCAGGCATTTGAGATAGGCAACAGTCGCATCAGAGGGATCAGCAAGGCACTAAAGCGAGGCAGAGTCACATGGTATGACATCCTTCTGCAGCAGATTCTCTTTAGACAGATGTTGCCATGTTTGGTCACCAACAATGTGCATGTGGAGATTCACTCAAGCATAGCTGTCAGTTGTTCCAGCCTCTCTGTAGCTTTGTGCCCCACTTTTGAACAGCTCTGCGCTTTGTGGTTGTAGGTGTGCAAGGTGTCAGAAGCGAGGTGCAACTATGGGGTGTCGTCTGGACCAGTGTCCTCGCTCTTTCCACAAGTACTGCGCCCAGCAGGCTGGTTGCACCTTCTACCCTGATCACTATCTCATTGCCTGCAAGGACCATGCTCACATGTACAAGGCAGATGATCCGCCTGAAGGGTGTGCTCTCCTGCTTGCTTCAGCCCTATTCATGTGGCACACATGAGACCCTGTGAAGTTTGATGGCTTGCATCTGATATCGTTTGTCAGACTCCACATGCTGAGACGCAATCTTGCATGTTCTAGGCAATACATGTGGGGCGCTCACTTATCAGCATGCTTAGCACAGCGATGTGGATTACCCTGTGCATGATTGCCTATTGCCCATTTACCGGAGAGTGTCATGCTTCAAATCTATATGGATATCTGCGCACCTGGCATAGCCCCAAACCAGTATGCAGTCATCTTAGCCTGACAGCCTCTGTGCATACTCAAGGCACCTTGCTTTCATTGTTGAGCAAACAGCACATCCCTGTTGTGATGCCAGCATTGCTTGGACACAAGACTTGCTACATGGCATGACCACACAAAGCATTGCCTTGCTACATGGCATGACCACACAAAGCATTACTTTGCTATGGGCATGACCACACAAAGCATCCCTTGGCTACGTGGCATGACCACACAAAGCATTACTTTGCTACATGGCGTGACCACACAAAGTATTGCCTTGCTACAGGCAGACCCCCATGTCTCCCTACAGCCCCTACCCTGTACCCAGGGGCCTGCCAGCTGGTCAGCTGACCCCAGGAATACTGAATGGGTCTGCAGCTCAGGGCATCAAGCGCCTGCGTGACACACCCCCTGAAGAGAGGATGCGCAATGCTAGGAGAGCTGTCAAACGCCTGCGACACGAAATGAGGTATCATGTGGCATTCATGCAGTGTCTAGTTCTGTGATACACACAGGTCAAGTGTGCATGGTTTCTGGTATACCTGTGAGCATGCCGTCATGTCATACTGAATGCCTCCTTTATGGCTCTGCCTTGGGGGCACATCTAGGGTACAATAGGCCTGTTCCTCGCTGAGTACGAGCATCTATAGGTGGCCAGGCTCATCTGAGTTCTGTCTGTGGCCAGCTGTCTGGGGAAGATTTAGTAATGTGTTTGCTACATGCTATGTATTGTTTATCATGTCAGCCCAAAACAACTGCAATGACATCCAGTCTCTCTATGTCTGGAAGCTTCAGCCTGAATTGGCGAGTTGTGGAAGTCATGTTGCACTGAGAGAAGTGGCCAATCAAGTTGCTCTGCTCAAATGCTATCTTTGATCACTTGGCACCTACGCAAAGCCCGGGGAGTGTTTCTGCGCAAACGCGCATCAGGGATTTCATGTCTATCCAACATCATCAAGCTGATGTACTGCTCCATTCTCTGTCATAATCCCACCTTGTTTGAGTATCAGGGCCTGCAAGACTCTTCTATCAACACACATGATAACATGCACACAGGGGGCCAATGTGACCATTCAATACAGTACAGGCGTCTCATGCGCACCACGCCCGTTGAATGTAGTGCTGATTGGCCTATTGTACATTGCATGTCCCTGGTGGCATAAAATCACATGCCTGCCGAAGCTGAGGCCTTACCCCATGAGGGGCCATTGGACTTGTCATCCACCTCCCCCCCCCCCCTCTCCTCTTCCCCCCCCTTGCCTCTGCCTCTGATGTTCCTGCATGCAATGCTGCATTGGGTAAGCAACATCAAGCATGGCTCAATAGCTGCTTCACTCAGCTTGATATTTTAGGTCCACTACTTAACAGCTGTTGAAATGTACGTTATCTAAATATTGAATAAACTGTATCCATTAAAAAAATCAGAGCTGTTCCTACTCGAGCATGCTCTACAGCTCCTTTTAGTTGTGCAATGTCTGCTGTGCCTGCTTGCAGAGTGACGCTGGCGGCAGGCTCTGATGATGAAGAGCACTTCCAGAAGAAGGACAAAGCCCGCCTGGCCAGAGATAAGCTCAGGCTCAACCCTGTTGTGCTAGGTGAGATTACCATGCTGTGTCACCTTATCCATTCTGACTTGCACCACACCAACTTGTGTTGGTGTCGTCATGCTGATTTCCAGAACAGGACCTCATACATGGAGCTTCTCAGCACTGAACACAACTGACCCTAGGAGGAGACAAATGTTTGCTGAAAGATAATTAACACTAAGCAGTTCCTGTGCGATAGATGCATGGGTTTTTTCGGCCTTACCTGTGTTTGCTGCACTCACTTGTGCCTGCCCCACTGTTGGTCGGCTGTTGGGCCCACAACATGCTCTGAAATCAGCAACTAATGCTTGAACTGCTTTGCGTACACGATTGTTCACTGCTTCAGCAAACATGCATAAGCAGGTACAGACACATCTATGCAAAGTTAACTCGTCACTGCAAGTCACTGCAACATCGACAAGCAATCAAGTTTATTCACCCCTTTAGTGCAATCAAGTTTACATCAAGGTGGTGACTCACAAGGTGAGCTCAGGAGGTTCAGCAGGTTGCTGGTCACGCACCCATGACACCTGAAGGCATTGACACTGCTGAAGCCTGTGCCACACCTGAAACAAAGGTATCAGGCGGCAAGCCTGATAGGGGACCCCTCTTAGGGGTTACTGTCAGAGCCATCTCATCAACCCCTATCATCATTGCTTGATGCTAGACAGACGTTTCCAAGCCGCCATGTGGCAAGGACTCACATTCTGTTCTGCATAGCAATACCTTGCTTGTTGACCGACCCTGCTATGGTGTGAATCACATCCAAACTCTTATCCGTCACGAGTCTGTGGCTATGCTTTTGAAACCCTTCTTTACAACCTGTGCCAGCTCACTAGCCGTCAGGTTGTCCAGAAAGCGTTTCAAAAGCATGCCCACACACTCATGACCAATAAGAGTCTTGGTGTCCTTTACACCATAGCAGGGTTGGTCGACAGCCTTTGTTGGCTGCATTGTCAGAAAGCGCAACCAACACATTGTGCTAGCATCTGTATCTTTTGCCATGCTACACCATGCTATGTCATGCTATGCCATGCTATGCCATGCTATGGGCACTGATCGTGCTTGTGTCAGGCCTGCAGGTCAGAAGGGCAAGGCAAGCAGTGCTCCTCAGGCTTCCCACGCAGGCACAGGTCAAGGACCCCAGCCCACTCAGGTGGAGAAGGATGTGGTGTCAGAGGGGTGGGCAGCAGTTGGCGGTCATGCCTCAGTCATCCAGCAGCTGAAGGAGATGGTGCTTTTGCCTCTGCAATATCCTGAAGTCTTCAAACACATGGGCATAACGCCACCCAGGTGTGACAACCAGCAGAACTGTACAGCGTTTGAAAAATGGAAGTGCCGCCTGCAGGCTCATGTGGGTCCTCATGCCGGGGTTGTGCTGGCAGCTTTAGACATTGATTTGGGAGAGTCATGTGGGAGCTTGTGTGTCATGATTGCTTCTGTTGACTGTCTGTGGAGGCACAGTTCAGGCACAAACATTGCCCTACTGGACCAGCTACAGTGCAAGCAAGCTGCCTTCCTTGCAACAGACACGTGCAAAGAGGATTGTGTAGTCGCTCTTCATGAATATTATGCCAAGTAGTTTGAGTTTATGACTTATTCTACCTGTACCACATATGCAGTAGCGCTCCTTGCACGTGATTTGCGTTCACCCGCACGAGCAACCACGCTAAGTCTGTAATAGTTTGCACCAGTTACTTTAGATGAGAGCGTGGATGCAAGAACGCCCTGCGGACACATGTGCAGGGGCATTCTGGTTCATGGGGCTCCTGAAAATGGCTATGACCAGACTAATGCCTGCCACATGTGCAGGGGCATTCTAGTTCATGGGGTTCCTGACTGTGACTGTGACCAGATTGATGGTTTGCCACATGTGCAGGGGCATTCTAGTTTATGGAGCTCCTGAATGTGACTGTGACCAAATTGATGGTTTGCCACACGTGCAGGGGCATTCTGTTCCATGGAGCTCCAGGAAGTGGCAAGACTCTGGTGGCCAGGGCCCTGGCAGGCGCCTGCAGGCACAGCAGCAGCACACCAGTCACGCTGTTTGCCCGCAAAGGGGCCGACTGCCTGGGCAAGTTTGCTGGAGAGGCAGAACGGACCCTCAGGCTGCTGTTTGATGAGGTACGCACACAGCTGTTTGATGAGGTATGCACACAGCTGTTTGATGAGGTATGCTCACAGCTGTTTGAAGAGGTATGCATACATCTGGTCTGCAGAGAACACACACAGATAGTTGCTGTTGCTGGTTATGCTAAGCACAGCTCTCACACTCAGTCTGTCATGCATGCATTGCCAACCTGTGCAAATTTGCCCTTGAGAGCTCATGTATAGTGCTGAGATATTTTGCAAGACAAGTTGTTTGCCACAGCACAGCAAGCTTGCGTGCATAATGCAGAGGAGGAGCTTGAGCTTTTTGACTCCTGTGCAACATGTGTCCTTTTGAAGCTTTCTTGCTGTCAGCAATACATATCACAAGCAGCTGATATTGTATCTTTGAGCAAAAGGTTTCACTCATGCCTTTGCGGCTTTTTCACCACCAGAGACAACAGGTTTCTGTATACATTGAAAATGCTGCCCTGGGCAGCCCGGTATAATACTTGGCTTCTCATTAAATTGACGCCGAAAGGCGTAGTCTTTTCTTTTCTTTTTCTTTTTCTTGAAATTGCTGCTCTGCCTCTGGCACTGCTATGGCAAAGCCTTGTTATGAATTGCACTGAGCATCAACATGTGCATCAAGCTATACAGTCTGCTAGGTATCCTGGTGAATCACGCTGAGCATCAACATTTGTATCAATCTACACAGGCTGCTAGGCATTTTTGTGAATCACACTGAGCACTGACATTTGCATCAATCTTCACAGGCTGCTAGGCATGCGCCATCGATCATTTTCTTGGATGAGCTGGACGGCCTGGTGCCTGCACGCTCTTCCAACAGCAGCGGCGGCGACCAGGTCTTTGCCTCCGTGGTGTCCACCCTTCTGGCACTCATGGACGGGGTGGTAGACAGGGGTGCTGTGGTGGTCATTGGGGCCACCAACAGGTGCAATAGGCTGCGTCTAGTGTGATACCAAATGCAGTGAAGTGTATGATCTTGAGCTCATCTTGTTTGCCCCATTGACACAGGTCTGCTATTAGAAACTGAGTAGGTGTGATTGTTGTGTCCTTGCTGAGCTCTTGCATGCCTCATGTCTTTATGTATAGGTGAGCTCATCTTCTTCATGTGCAAGCTGAGCAGCAGCAGCAATGTTGTTATGATAAGTCATGAATGGGCTCTGATGTGAAGAAGTCCAGAAGCAGTGGTTGTGAATGTGAAGCCTGTAACACAAGACAGTGTGTGGGGACATTGCCTGCATTGCCTTCATCACAACATTGCTGCTGCAAATTTTTGGTGTTGTGTTCTCCCACGCCCTAAACACTTGGTGCTTGGTGCTGTAGGTGGATGTCCCAGTTGTTGTGTCTGTTGACTCCCCTGATGTCTCCTGCATACAGAAAACGTCATTTGATTGCCTGGTTGATTGCAGGCCAGAAGCCATAGATCCAGCATTGCGCAGACCTGGCCGCTTTGACAGAGAGGTCCATTTTGGGCTGCCCTCTCTTGTAGACAGGGCTGCCATCCTGAAGGTTCACACTGGCAGGTACTGTTTGGGATCTTTGCCCTTCAGCAGGCGGCACAAGACGAGCACATAGATTGATGTCACTCCACTAGCTGGAGCCCATCATTTGCAGTGCACTTCAATTGAAACAGCTGACTGTTTCAGTGCACAGTGTTTGTTGTGTAGTGTCTGGCAAATGAGGAAGGAATTATATGAAGAATAGTATGACTGCCTCTGTACTACCTCATGCACCATATCTGCTGGACAGCACACAGCATACAACCTGCATGCACCATGCACAATGCAGCACCTACTGCATGGCTGCGTTTATGCGGCTGTACAGCAGTACAGAACCCCATGCACCGTGCACAAGTTAGGTGCAGACTATACACATATGAGTGCAGTGACTGCCAAAGCAGGCCATACCTGCTTGTTCTACAAGCTGCTCAGGGCTGTGTGTACCTGAATCAGAGGAACAGACATGTTCAATGAAGTAAGGAGGTGATGAAGGAATGAACACGCCTGTGCTGCATGCAAGAAGCTTGTGATGTGATGCAGGTGGCAGCAGGCGCCCTCAGATGCTCTGCTTCATCGCGTCGCTGCTTCCACTGAGGGCTTTGCCGGAGCAGACCTGCAAGCCCTGTGCACAGCCGCAGTCATGGCGGCAATCTCCAGAGCTGCACCCACTCTGGTTGACCAGCTCTGTGACACAAGTGAAGACCAAGAGCAACACCACCCCAATCAGCAGCAGCAGCAGCAGCAGCATCTGTCTAGTCAGCAGCAGCAGCAGCAGCATCAAGAGCATGTCTCCAGTCAGCACCTGTCCAGTCAGCATCTGTCCAGTAAGCAGCAACAGCGGGATGTTGCCGACCACCCACAGGTGCAGCATGACCAGCTGCATCAGCAGGTCCACCATGAGCAGCCTGGCCAAGAGCAGCAGCCAGCTCAGGCACAGCAGCCACAGCCTGGGCAGTACACCAATGGTCAACAGCTACCCAACCAAGTAGATGAGCAGAGCAAGATGCAAGAGCAGCCTGACCAGCACCCTCATGGGCCCGTGCACAAGCAGCAACTGCCTGGGAGTTTGTCAAGAAACCTGCCATGGAAGCTGCTTGAGAAGCTGAAGGTCAAGGCAGTTGACTGGCAGGCAGCACTGGCTGCAGCTCCCCTCCCTTGCTCTGCCAGGCAGAATATATCTGCTCTGTCCTCTGGCCATGCACGAGCCCTGCCTCACCATATGGTGCCACTGCTGTTACCTTCCCTTACCGTGGCGTTACGGTGTATCACAAGCGCACAGCTGCCCTGGCAGGGTTTTATTGCAAGTGCCCTAGCAGCTGCTGGAGAAGGTGATGATGCTTGTGACGGGCAAGAGCAAGAAGAAGTTCAGGATGGGAGGCAAAAGAGTAGACTGGAGGCAGTGCTGACTCAGCTCGGGGCTATAGAGGCTCCAACACTGCATCAACTAGGTATGAGACCTGTGTGTGTCTGTTCCATTTGCGGCGGCCTGTCAGTGCTTTCGCAGTGCAGCGCAAAGACCAGTGCAGTGTTGTAATGCTTCCTTGTACAAGAGATACTATGTTATTCTTGCCACTTGTGATGTGGTTGTTGCGTAACTTTTGCTCAAATGATGTTGTTGTTATGTTATCATTGTACCATTTGCATCTTTTACTGTTGCATAAAGTGTTGGTAGTTTTGTATTGTTGTGATTGTGACTGTTCTGGTACTGTTGTATGGCACCATGAGATGCAACTCTAGTTCGCAAGGTAGCATCACAGTTTTCCATAAAGAACATCACAACTGAAACTTGTGGCACCTGCTTCCACTCCTCACCTCTAAGGCTACCTTCAACCTGCAGGCAGTTCACATCCTCTTCCAAGTCCACTGCATCATGCAGCCCTTATACAAGAGTCTGTACAACCGAAACAAGTTGCACCTGATTTCATTCCTCACCAATCTGCAGGCAGTTCAGTTCCTCCTCAGAGTCCACTGCATCATGCAGCCCTTGCACAAGACCCCGGCCAACAGCAGCAGCCCACCCCTCGCCCCTGCAAGCTGCTCCTATGCGGAGAAGAAGGTGCAGGGCAGAGGCAGGTGGCAGGGGCACTACTCAAGCTGGCGCAAGGGGTGCAGGTGCACACCATCAGCCTGCCCATGCTGGTTGCTGGAGGCTCTGGAGATGCAACTGTGGGACTGGTGCAACTGCTGCAGGAAGCAATGCACAGGTGGAGATCATTCTGCCTGTCAACAAAGCCAATTTGACTTTCATCAGAACAAAAGAGGAAGAAATCATCCAGGACATGCACACGCTCATGCCTTCTGTCTGCTTTTGTTGGTATTAGAGGTACAAGGGTTGAAAGTGGTGCAAATGCTGAATACAGCAGTGCACATCTGTTGTGTGTGGCTGCTTTTGCTCATGCTTGTAGCTATGCTTGGAAATCCAGTTGCTTGCTTGGGGAGATAGAGTGTCCATCAACAGTCCGTTTGTGCCGGTGGCTCTGGAGCATCTGCTAAGGAACTAATGCAAGTGGCAAGCAAGGCTGCGTTTTCTCCCATACTTTTCAGAATGCCCAACTGAGCATGTCAATGCCAACAAGGCTGTGAGTTCAGCATGAGTTGGAGGTTTTGAAGCTACCATATAGACTTGTTGTTGTTGTAGACCATCGTAAGTGCTGGGCTGCACTTCTAGGATGGAGGCTCACTCCTCCAAATGCTGTTGCTGCAGCGCCGACAGGCCTGCCTGTATGTATTGCCATCACAGCTGAATGACAGCTGCACTGGGTCAGCCTTGTAGAGGTTCCAGGCCCACCAGTAGATGTGTTTCCTCACACACTCTGGCCAAGTGCTTCAACTCTCGGACAAGCTGACAGTGACGCTCAACAGTGCTGTTGCTGGGATGCAGGCAGGGAAGTTATGGAAAATCTGGATCCAGAAGTCAGAATCTTGTGCTTATGTACAGGGCCAACAGTCACACCCCTCTGGTTCTTTACCTACCCACCCTGGAAGCCTGGGCCCTGGAGACGGCCACCCTCACCAGCGAAGAAGCGGAAGAAGGGCTGGCATCTGCCACAAGACAGGCTGCAACCGGCCCTACCCCCCAGCGCAATGCCCAGCCCTCCATCACCCCTTTGAAGTCCTACCCCGCCTCCATTTCTCCCTTCAGGTAACATTTGCATGCATAGCCTTCAACAGTGTGCCTGGTCGCAAATGTGTCTGCCTATATAGCTGCAAGACATCATTGTATTGTTGCGAGGTTTCAGCTGTCTCCGCAAGTCTGTGTATGAGTTTGTGTGTATTTGCAGGGGTCTGGTGTCGTTGCAAGCAAGGCAGGGGGGGTCAGGGGGCTCTAGGGGCAACCCCACCTCGTCTGCTACCCCAGGCCGCAAGGCTGCCTCCACTCCTGCTCGCCACCTGTCCTTCCAACAGGCGTCGCCAGCTGAGCAGCAACAACCTGTCACATCAGGTGTGTGCTGTTTACTTGGCTTGTCAAAGATTTGATTTGGCTTGTTACTGACTGACTTAATTCAGGTCTGCCTACGATGCTCTACGTCAAGGCACTGGCGGCTTGTTAGCGTTGTCTGTGGCGTGGATGCATGCTTGCAATGCATTGGGCAACCCTTGCACCTTGCACAAATGACCAGCAACAGTCGTGTCATGAACTGAACAGGCTCGCAGACCGCTGTTGTACTGTACAGTTCTGGCCCTAGGACAAAACACATACTCCAGTGCACAAGTGAGTGCGATATTGTGCAGAGCAAGTACGCTTTGCATGGCCCAAGTGACATCACAACTTTGATGAATCACACAAGCTTGAGTGAAAAGACCCCATTAGACATAAGTATACATGAGTATTTTGTCTTGCAGGGTCATTGCCTGATCAGGCTGACCCAGCCAGCCCTACACTCAGCTTGCCCAACCAAAGGCCCTTGAGAGCTGCTATGCTCAGCCCCAAGCCTGATCAAGACCCCCTGGCCAGCCCCAGCATGAGCCTGCCTAGCCCCAGGGGCACCAGGGCTGCTAGACACAGCCCCAAGCCTGATCAAGATCCTCTGGCCAGCCCCACCATAAGCCTGCCTAGCCCTAAGGGCACCAGGGCTGCTAGACACAGCCCCAAGCTTGACCAAGATCCCCTGGCCAGTCCCACCATGAGCCTGCCTAGCCCTAAGGGCACCAGGGCTGCTAGACACAGCCCCCAGCCTGATCAAGATTTCCTGGCCAGCCCCACCATGAGCCTGCGCAGTCCACAAGGGTCCAAGGCTGTTACAACCAGCCCTGCCCAGGGCTCACAGCACCATCAAGCAATGCTGATGAGCCCTTGTGCTGTTGGTCATGCCACTGCTGATGACTTCCAGAGTCCACAAGCAGCTGGCAAGACAGGACCTGTGATGCATGGACAGACTGCTTTGGATATGGAGCGTGAGGGCAATGCCGAGAGTGTTGAGGTGTATGTCTTGTCGGAGATCTGGAAGGTGTTTGAGCAGGTCGTGAAGCAGGTGAGATCTTGCACGGTTGCCCTGTTCTTCTGAACTCTGGACCTGGCTCTCGCAGCCTTCAAGACGGCATAACATCTAGCTAACCCTGTTGCAAAGGGTCACCCACTTGCATCACGGTGACAGTTTCCTTTCTGGAAGCTATTCAACAGGTGTTGTTTGCTGACAATGTGTCAGCCTCTGTGCCTCCTGATGATGTATGTGGCAGGGCAGATGTTGGCTTTCAGAGCCAAACATACAGTAAAACATGGTTGCTCTGCTGCTGTTATGCTTCTCATCTCCATGTGTCACAGCACACCGAGAGAGGGCTGACAACACACGTGCTGTGCAGATTCCTGCCACACAGCCATTGCTTGTTTTGGCAACCTGCCAGCGCAGCCCAGAGCAGCTCCCACCTGTGCTGTTGCGCTTCTTCCAGACCCAATCAGCTGTGGTCACATCAGCGCGCACCACCTCCAACTCAACCCTTTGCAACCCTACAGCAGCTGGTAGCATGAAGGCCAGTGAAACTACTGACAAGCAAGCCTCACGACCACATGATAGCTGCTGCATCAGTAGCAGCAGCAGCAGCAGCAGGGTCATTGTAGTAGGTTTGGAGGCTGCATCCAGCAGCAGTTGGCAGGAAGCTATCCGCAGAACGGCAGAAGCTGCAGCGTACGTGGTGGCATCAGCTGCTGCATCTGTGTTTCATAGTCAGCTGGTTGAGAGGATTCGCACTGCTGCAAGCCAGACAGCCTCAACCATGGCTGGTCAGAACTGGGGCAGCTCAGGTGTGGCTGACGAAGGGGAAGAGCAGGGCTGGGTCAGGGGCACTTCTGGCTCTGAGAAAGCAGTGGCAGAGCTGCAAGCTGAAACACATCAGGAAGTGTCAGAGCCAGCTGCATCAGGGCGCTTGGCAGAGGCATCAGGGCACTTGCCGAAGGGCCTGGGGCAGATAGAGGAGGTACCAGGGCAAGTGACAGCGGCAGGGGCAAATAGGAGTGCGGGCAAAGGGCATCAGGCAGCAGTGAACAAGAACGACTTGCAAACGGGTTTGAAACTGCATGCTGAGGTAAGCATTTCTCTGTCAGAATCATGCTGGGTTTCAATCCCACCATCGCAGCATCATGCCCTTGTGTCAGCCATTGTTGGGGCAGCAAAGGGCGTGCCCTTTTGTAACAATCACATGACAGCATTATCTTCCAGCCCACATCAAACTCCCTTCTGCAGCAAGTCCATTCTCGCTGTTTCATCAGATGCCCGAGGTTGTCAGCATGGTATGCATATGCATCATTATTGTATGCCTGCTATCAAATGCTGCTTTCCGAGCAGCACATTGACAAGTACTGCTAGCAGTAGACAAATGCAAACAAGACGCCATAACCCAAATTGCACTTCAGAATGTGACTATCTCACGCAGGTGCAAAGACGCTTGAAGCTCTGTGGACAACAGCTGCTAAATGACAGACGCATCAAGTGTGCCCAAGCCCCTGTCACAGCCAACAGGGCTGATCCTACTGGTGCCAGGGCTGATCTCAGCATTGCTGGGGCTGATCCAGACGGCCCTAAGCAGATTGTATCACTAGCAGCAGTAGCTCAGCGTGCACAGCGTGGCCAGTTTGACAGCCTGGAGGCATTTGCTGAGGCAGTCAGACAAACCGTGGCCAGTATCTGCCAATCTGTTGAGGATAGAGTTAAGCGTCAGGGCAGGCACTCCAAGCCTGGGCAGGCAGGGTAAGGTCTTCTGCATCTCTTTTTTGTCTCTTTCCTGTCTCCTTTTCATGGTGTTCAGTCCCAATGCCACTGCCATTCACTTTATGCCCCTCTGCTTCATCCCCCCTCCCTCCCCTGTGTTTGCATTTGTCACTTGGTGAGTGACTGCCCAAGTCACGTGTGTCCTGTCATGAACACTGCATGCTCAACCCTCA
>JAABUK010004978.1_pt1 | contig 21166 bp, 20 predicted proteins | sample 5559141 | NCBI WGS metagenome assembly JAABUK01 (sample SAMN10711869, study PRJNA513367) | rock metagenome | isolation source: Antarctica rocks | place: Antarctica: Victoria Land, Pudding Butte nord | collected 2016-01-03
TTAATTATATTATTAATTTATAGCTAGGGATTAACCTACTTATAAAGAAAGCTTATAAAATATTAAGAGATTAAGCCTTAATAATAAAAGAATATATTAATAAGATATTAAGTAAAGGTTTTATAAGACTTAATATATTATTATATACTACTTTAGTCTTTATTATTAAAAAGCTTAATAGTAGTCTTTAGATTTATATTAATTATTATACTCTTAATATATTAATAATATAGAATTAAAACGCTATACTACTTATTAGGAAGATACTAATAAAGCTTATAAGGTAAAATAATATATTAAATTTAATATTATTATAACCTTTAATAAAATTTAAATGAAAAAAGGTTATAAATAGAAAATAGTATTCCTTATAAGATATAGCCTTTATAAGTATATAATTATACTATTTAGGTTATATAATATATTAAGTATATTCTAGGCCTTTATTAATAATATCTTATAAGAATACTTAAATATATTTTACTTTACTTATTTAGATAATATCCTTATTTATAATAATATTAGAGAAGAATATAAAGAATATATAAGAAAAGTACTTAATAAGTTATAATAAGCTAGATTATACTTAAATATTAATAAGTATTAATTTTATATTAAAGAAGTTAAATACTTAAAATTAATTATAATAATTAAGAGCCTTAAAATAGATCCTTAAAAGATTAATACTATTCTTAATTAAAAAATCCCCTAATATATTAAAGATATATAAGTATTCTTTAAATTTATTAACTTTTATAAGAGGTTTATTTATAACTACTTAAAGATTACCTTACCTTTATTAAATTTAATAAAGGATAAGTAAAAGAATTTTATATTTCTATAAGCTCTTAATAGTAAAGAATAAAAGGTATTTAAAGAACTTAAACTTATATTTATTTAAGTATTAATCCTAGTATATTTTAACTCAAATTTAAAAATATAGTTAAAAACTAATACCTTAAATTATATTATAATAGTAGTATTCTCTTAAAAAGGGAGGGATAGTATCTTAAGGCCTATATTATATATATCTAGGAAAATGATCCTAACTAAGTATAATTATAAGATTTATAATAAAGAACTATTAGTAATTATTTAAGCCTTTAAGAAATAGTATTTAGAATTTATTAATATTATTATAAAGGACTTAGTTTAAGTACTTATTAATTATAAGAATCTTAAATACTTTATAATAATAAAATAGTTAAATAGAAGATAAGTAAGATAGGTTAAGTTCCTCTTAAAATTTAACTTCTAAATTACTTATTAGCTTAGAAGATAGGGAATAAAATTTAATAGCCTTATATATTAGATAGGAGATCTTCTTATTAATAAAGATAATACCTAATTTTAATATTAAAATTAAACGCTACTAAAAATATGTTAATTAGATAAGGATATTTAAAATTTAGTAAACCTTATACTTATATTACTTAATAAAATAGAATATAAAGTCTCTTATTTAATAATTATAATATATAACTTAAGGGAAAGAGGTATTAATAATAAGGAGTTATTTAAAGAGTTAAAGTTAATACCTTTTAAGTTATTTATTAAGGAGTTATTAAAAGATTTAATAAATAACCTTATTATTAAGTTCAATATTATATACCTTATAAGAGAGGCTTACCTAGATAATAAGATAGGCTAATAGATTATATAAGTTAAATCTTAAGATATTAGAAGGTTATATTAAGACCTAATTAAAAAAGGCCTTAGATTAGAATTTAATAATTATAAAGTCTATAACAAACTACTATATATATATAAATATTTATATATTTTAGATAAACTAGAGCTTTATAATAAGATTATAGGTAAAATATATAGATTTATACTTAAGGACTATATAAGTAGATCCTTAATATATAAAAGAGTTAGTATATACTACTACTAGTCCTAGATAATAGATATAATAGCTTAATATATAAGAAGCTATTATATTTATAAAGATTTAAAGTATATAAGGAAGATAAATAAGGTTTATTAAGACTATTATTAATATTAGAGTAATATTTTTAAAATATTTCTATTAATTTTATTATACTCCTACCTATATATATAAGATATAGTAAAGTATATAAGTATATTATAATTATAATTAATAGGCTTTTAAAGAAGAAGAAATTTATTTTATTAGACTTATTAGAAGTAAAGGCTATTATCTAAGTATTTATTAAGTAGATCTAAAGGGATAAAGGTTACCTAGCTACTATTATATTAAATTAAGGAATATAATTTATAACTTATTTTTAGAAAAGATTATATAAATAAATAGGTATTAAATTAAAGCTATTAATAGTATTTTATCTTAATAATAATAATTAGATTAAAAGTATAAATATTATATTAAAGTAATACCTTTATACTTATATTAATTATTTTTAAGATAATTAGATTAATTTCTTTTTAATAGTAGAATCTAAAATTACTTTAAATATTAATATCTTATCTAGTATTAGCTTATTTATAATAACAAAAGGATATATACTTTAATTAGGCTTTAAACCTCTATTATCCTAAAATTAAGATAGCTCTTAAAGAATAAAATAAGATATAAAAGTAACTAATAACTTTATTAATTAAATAAAAAAGTTAAGAGACTACTTATAAATAAAGTTAAAATAGGTATAAGTAAAATAAGTAAATTAAGTAAATTAATATTATTAATTAATATTAGAATTTAAGGTTAGAGATATAATTATATTAGATAGTAGGAATATTAAAACTATTTATCTTATAAAGTTATTAAATTATAAAAACTTAGGCTTATTTAAAATAATATAAGTAATTAATAACTTAATATATAAATTAGACTTATTATTAGTAATAAATAGAGTCTTCTTAGTCTTCTATCTATAATTATTATACCTAGATAAGAGTAACCCCCTCTTAAGTTAAATTAAGCCTCTATCTCTACTTAAATAAATTAATAAAGATAGGGGCGACTACTTTATAAAAGAGATATTAGACTCTAGAATAAATAAGAAATAATTAAATCCTCTAATTAAAAAGAAAGGCCTTTTATAATATAAGATAAGATATATAAGATATTATAAACTACTTAAATAATAATTATATATTAATATAGCTAGTTATTAGGACTTAATAGCTAATTTCTATTATAAATATCTTAATAAGCTAAGATTATATCTATCTTTAAACTTAATTTAATAGATTAAATTAAGGCGGGTACTCTTTAATAAATAAAATATTATTAAATAACTAAGAATATAGACTTAGTTAAGTATAGACCCCTACTATTCTACCTTTTATAAGGGCGTTTATTAAAGATAGTATAATAGCTTTATTATATAATATATATTACTTATTATTAGAATTATTAATAATTAACTCCTTTTAATATATCTAAATCTTTTAAAAGATACTAAGATATTAGTAACTTACTTATAATCTATCTCTTTATATCTATTATAATTATAGATTATATTTATATATAAATAGTTATTATTACTTACTAATATTATAAAGTTTACTTATAAGTAATAAGGATATTATAGGATAAAAGAGGGGGGTAGTATTATAATCCTAGTATAATTTATCTCCTTATATCTCTTTTAGGCTTAGCGCTAATTAGGGCTTAGCGTATACTTATATAAATTATATAATACTAGTTAAAATACTATAGATAGAATTCTATTTATATATTAATATCAATGTTAGACTAGTCTAAATCAAGTTCCTAACTTATCCTACTATTACTAAGCCTAGTTCTAAGAATACCTATCTATTCTATCCTATCTTATTCTATAATATAAGTATAGATACTCTTTTATACTAATAGTATAAGACTTTTATAGGTAATTATAAAGGAAGTTATTAGTACTAAGAAGCGTAGATATTAATTATAGGTTATAAAGAAGTACTTCTAGGATAGTATAGATTTATATACTAAAGACTATATTATTATACTAATTACACCGTGTTATTACTAGAAAAGGAAGGGAGAACTTATTTATAATCTATATTATCTAGTATTATCTAGTATTATTATACTATTAGGGGTTACTAAGGAAGTAAGTAGTATAAGACTAGTAGGACTATATATAGCCCGTTAGCGCTAAGACCTTTACCCCTCCATCACTTACTTTACATGACGAAGGTCACGTGACTTATCTCACGTCAGATCCTTGGCGTGTTGGCACGTACATATCCTGCATGCGTGGTCCATAGATAATCGTTCTTTCATACTTTGCATGAATCTCTATTATATATAGTCTATCCATGTTACCCGGCTGGCCCCTGAAGTATATGCATAGCTAGGATATAGGACAGAGCTTTAGGAACCTTCACAGACAGTCTCGACCTTGTCATCTCCTTGAACCCACTTTCCAGCCCGACATTATGAGTGCCAGTAACCAGGACATCTACATCGACGCAATCAATTCCCTTTGCTCTAGATATCCCGACCTGATCAAGCTCAACAGATACCTCGAAAAACATCAATACTTTCTAGGTAGAGCAGCCGTCTTACAATTCGATTCTGGCAGGCACAGCAAGGCAGAAAGATTTGACTTCCGAGATGCCAACGCCCTGAACGCGTACTTCTCCCGAACTGCAACAAGCACCTGCAAACACCGGCTGTACCTGCTAGAAGATGTGTCCAGGCCGTTCGTAGAGGCTTTCGGCGCGCATTTCTGGATGGACCCATTTCTGTTTGCGGCGCAGGAGAATGCGACACATTGGACGGCGTCACATTGGGACTTCGCACTACCGCGGAGGCTGCCATCGTTGCAGAAGTCTGATCAGGTTTTTACTCTACGATATTACGAGGTTGTGAAGCCTTCGGGGAACGAGCATAGGGGGTGGGCATTTTCCACAGTATCCAATGTCGATCGGAAGATCGAACCGGGTCACAGCTCCAGGTCAGATACTTACGTGATTCGAAGGAACGTATCGTTTTGGTCGCGAGTAAGGAAAGACGGAGGTTGGGATGGTCAGTGAGATTGTCGTCTGCTTCGGAAGGGTTGACGTACTCACGATTAGCTACAGCGCTGATTCTAGCTGATCCTCCAATTGGGGACTCAGTATTTATTAAGAAAAGCCAGATAAAGCCATGGCCGAATAAGCCGTATGGCTTTGGGTATGTTGACTTTACGCCCTGGAACGGCGAGAATGCACGCTTGTTCCGGAAGGGACTTGTCCACGGTCCTCCCAGGACGTCGTTGTTTGACGATGTCGCATGGTACTGGACCCAAGTGGCGAGCGCGGAGCAAGTCACAGGTGCAGAGAGCGATGTGGCCAAGAGCGCGATGTTCCTCAAGAAGATTGCGGCATCGCATTGGAATGTTCAGCTAGAGTATGTCTGGGCGAAACTCTGCGAGTTTGAGAGAGAGCTTGGAGAGTTTGAAAAGAAAAAGTTTCGGAAGCAACAAGAGCAGTCAGATCATCTTGCGGAGACCTTAGCAGGGGTCAATCTCTTTCGGAGACGGCTCGCATGGTACTTTGACGAGGTCGAATGGAGCTTGGGGAGTCTTGGAATCACCGTGGGCGATCAGAGTAACGACGAAGGCAAAGAGCTCTTATCAATCCTCGCAAGGCTTCAAGGATGCAAGGATAAGGTCGAATCAATGATGCCAATCGTGACAGGAATGCTGAGCATTTGCCGGGCGAATATATCTCTGGAGGAGACCAGATTAGTGTCAAAATTAACGGTCGTTGCTCTAATCTTCATTCCGCTATCCTTTACAGCGAGTATATTCAGCATGGGTGGAGACTATCAACCGGGCAGCTCGCATTTCTGGGTATACTTCTCAGTGGCACTGCCTATGACGTTGATAATCCTCGCCATTGCGTGGTGGATGCGAGGGAAATTGTTGATATGAATATCGAAACGCTTCTAAACATAGGACTAGACGATAGTTATAGGTAATATATATACCTACTAATTATTTATACTAAGACTTAGTTATATAACTAGAGTTATTCTATATTACTAAAAAAGCTTTAAATTTCTATTAGAATAGAATATAAAAGGGATACTTATAAACTATAAAAAGAGTAAGCTAGCTAATTTATACTCTTATAAGCGCTAGCTTTAGTAGGTTATTAGTATAATAAATTCTAATTCTATTTAAATTTAAAATATATAGTTTAGAAGAGATATTTATAATAGGTATTTAAAATTTAAAATTAATACTAGACTTATATATATACTAAAAAGTATAGTTCTTCTTATTATATACTAGTTTATTAAATTATAAATATAAAAAGATATTTTATATTATTAATATTATATATTATTATAATATTTTATATTATTAATATTATATATTATTATTATTATTATATATTATTATAATATAAATATTTAGAATATATAATAGATAAGCTAATATACTTTCTTTAGTTATATAAATAAAATCCTAAAGGCTATTAATATAAGTAGATTATAATAAAGATAGAATTTAGATAATATAAAGGAAAGGTCTAAAGGACTATATAATTAGAATTAAGGTAGAGACTTAATTCCCTTATCAAGGAGCCTAGATATAAAAGAAGTATAAGGCGTAGATACCTATTTATAGCGTAAGCATAACAAAAATAAGGTGTGGCTACGCTATCAAGCCTGCATAAAATAGCGCTGAGAGATAACACTAAAATTAACCATCAACCATGCGCCTCGACGCCGTGAATATCCAGTCAAATTCATCCGGTACCTCTAAATTTATCCGGCCCTCCGTTACAACCTGAAGATCAAGTCTCTACAGCTGTAAGTTAGTGATATTAGTTCTGCTTGGTCAAGGCTGAGAACATGTTGGGGCTGTGTATCTGAGCAGCTTCCAGTCCCTAACCCAAAGATGGAGATCTTCGACTATTTAAATCCAGAGCCTTGCGATAATTTTCCATTACAAGACGGGTGTTGTTCAAATCAGAACTATAAAAGACGAGCAAGTGCTGCTCAATTTTTGTGATCTGTTAACGATTGCATAGATACGATCATTATTCCCTTGACCGCGATGGAACCTCTCGGCGCAGCTGGCCTGGCAACGGCCTTGACTCTCTTTGCAGGTATCCAAGCTACTCGTAACCTTTATCAAGACCTTTCACGTCTGCATGCTGCACCAGAGGATGTCAGAGCTGTTCTTCTCCATGAAGTAGGGCAGCTCCAGGTAGCTTTTCAAGAATTCGGGGAAATCCCATCCATTCTGGAAGAGTCTTCAATGGCAATTAGGAGGGAAGCCGAGGCAGCTCGCGAAAAGCTCGAGACCTTGAGTACCGCATTCCAGAAGGTCTCACAGGCGGCTGGAACGAATCCCAATGGCATGTGTTCGGAACTACAAAAAAGGAGGCATCATCTCGACAAGCTGAAAGACCACCTGCAGTCTATCAGACACGTCCTCACGGCGAGCCTAGGCGATTCCACTCAACTGCCTAGTCCACTAGAACGTCAGAAAATTCAGCAAGGCCATGAATTGTTGTTGATTGCCGTGAGCGCAGGATCCCCCCACGATCCAGAAAATGTGCGACAGACCCGGAGACAGCATAGAATACGTCCATGCCACATTATCATCCTCTTGGGTCTCCTTACGGTAATCGGCAGCCTCGTTCCAGCTTTCTGGCGCTCTACTGCACGCAATGACATTTCCGGCGGTTTTTCGATAGCGCAGTACATCCTTGCTGTAGGTGTATTCGTTGTTGGGGGAATGCTGGTCATTCACAGTCGGACGTGTACCTGCTGGTCCAGCTCTCCGGAAACAGACGGCGAGAGGTCTGCTACAGCAGATTTTGAAAACAAACTTGAGAGCCTGGGTATATGGGACTGAAGTGACAAATCTTCAACTCTAAACTAACAATTTTCAAATTGGGGCGTGCGTGTCATTGACTCGTCAGATTCTCCACGTTAATCGTCACAATCGGGACAGATCTCTGTCTTCATCACCTGCCAAGTGGAGCCATGACCAAGTAACAAGCGAGTTGACTTGTCTGTCCCCATGTCCGATAGTGGACTTCGGCCCTCAGTCTTTCATTAATGTCCACGCCAAAGTGCTTGAGTAGCCTCAAGGCCTCAACGCATTTGCCGTCGTCGGCGTTGAGAAGCGATACCGGCTAGGCTAGCCTTCAATCCTTACCAGCTGCATATTCGAGCAATAATCTTACGATGTTAAGTTTGCGGAAGCGTATATCTCGTCTCAGTAGCAGGTAGTTTTCGAGCCACCTATTGTCACCCCCCCTGGGTTCCGATGACTCTTCTTCAAGTGTCTTTTGCTGGAGCGTTTTTCGCTCAAGGAGGTATAAAAACATCGTCTGGTGATCAAGGTCCACGGCAAACCTTTGGGCGTCATACCGCGTTTTGCTGTCAAAAAATCTTTCTTTTGAATTTGAGATAACAACCTAAAAACTGGTACAAACCCTGTGCGTGCTGCTCCGACTACCTTCTCATTGGAACCTGTATTGGGTGTTGATCGAGGAGAGAAAGTGCCTGAGATAGACGTCCGTACGTTGCTTCCAGTCAACGAGGGCGCTGTAGGGCAGGTGTGGTAGTTTGACTGAGAACATAGAATCGAGGTAAGACATGCATAATCACGTATTGAAGAGGGTGATGGGCGCGATTTCATGCCGGCTACCCAGCGTGCTTCTTTCTAACTTGGGGTTCTGGCGTACGTCGGTACCGGAGATGTATTCCTGGCGATGGAAAAAGCTGACGGCGGGCATCCAGCGTGTTTCTATTTCAGGAGTCACCGCTTCCTACGATCCCAGTCCGGAGTGGACTCATCTCTATCAGAAAAAACCCCACGGTGTACTTACTCAGGTCGCTAAATTTGGCGTCCAAGTGGTTCGCGTTTTATAGCGGTCCTTAGGAAAGAGGGCTAAATCTCTTCTTGTTTTTGCATTTGTACCAATATCACTACCGCTTGCAGACCCGCAAACCAACATCGGTATTCAAGGAAGTCTCTCGCTTTCCAAGTGTTTCCTCAACAACACCATGGAGATCACCCTCGTCTATGCCGTGGCCGCTGGCGGCCTCACCTTCTGTTGCCTTACCCTCAATTTATAGTGACGAAAAGTGGGGATATCTTCCTCTAACAGCCGTGCCTCGGCTTGAACCTTAAAGACTCGCCTCTCGTCCAACTGTATATCTCCGACAACCTTGGTGACCTCCCAGGTAGGTTCTCTGCCGTAATCGCAGGCCGGCAGCGGCGAGGTCTACCACGACCTCGCCGGGGCCACGCGAGGCGAGGAGTACGCTACAGCCTGAAGGGGTTGAACTTCAGACGAGTTTTGCTCTCCTGGAACCGCAGCGTCAGCTCTAATACGAAGGAGGTACGAAGGTATCACCAACCTTCAGCATTGCCGCTAATCCCAACCCTATAGCCGTCCTTGTTATGGGACCTATTGTCGTCCTTCTTGATGCCTTCCATCTTTAGATCCTCGATAATATCTTCGTGACCATACTCTTGCCTATCTCCGTCCCCTGGCCCATCCTCATCCCTATTAATATTGTGGCCCATTTCTTGAGGTCTATCTTCAGCCTGGCCGTCCTTGGCACTATTACGCCCTAACTTGCCCTTGACATTTCCTATCTTTTGGTATTTGTCCTCAGCTGCACCGTCCTTAAGTCTTAGAAGACTATTAGTGAAATAGTCGATGCTCACCTAGCTGCTGTCTCGATGCTCTGAAAGATTTAGTGTAGTAGTAATAGGCCCTCCGGCGCCTCCACCGCCAATTATGGTGCTCTCTATTCTGTCCTTAACTGGACTGCGGGAGTCTTGTGATATGGCGCTCGTAGGGGCGGTAGCGGACGAGGCTTTGTGTTTGATATCGCTGTCGGAGCCGTCTGAGGAGGAATTGGAGTCATCGCCGCTATCTACCTCGATCGGGTCGCCTATCAACGGTCAATGCCAGCCTCGAGACGTCGTTTGGGTCTACTCACGTGCGTCTTTCCCTGCTGTGGACTTGTCGAAGCTCCCGGGTTTGCCGGGCGTGAGTGGATGACGGAAGGGGGGGGATGGTCATCATCTTTCTGACACAAGAGCGGGATCATTTTGTCCCACCTCCGGAGGGCGCCTTCACTCGGTATACTCGCAAATTTTCTGTCCGCCTTGGAACCGTTGAGACACACTCCTGGTGCTCCTAACAATTCCAGGGAGTCCTTCTGCAATGAACCAGTCGTGTTTTGAGGTTGGCTTAGGTCGGGGTTGTGTAATGATCTTCTTGACTCCTGGCTCGCTCCAAGAGCCGCATTCTCTCACGCCCGAAAAGGCGTTGGGGCACGAAGATTGGAGATTATAGGCTGCCAGTTGCTATGCAGGCTCGCCTCGGCCGGGGGTTTGTAGAATTGGACACCATGGTGCCGATGAGAAGGTAATTCGCATCTAATTTCGTCGTGCTCCTCATTTACGATTATCTGATAGTGTCCTGGTCTCTTTAGTATCATCTGTCATCCCGGCCTCTACGAGCCGTACCCCTTTATGTAGATAATGTTGGAGTCGAGATCCATAAAAGGGGTCTCGATCGTAGTTTAATGTCGAGTATTGCAAGTCTTCGTCGCCAAGACTATGAGACTGACAAACCCACGCTTTGCCGTTTCCGGCTAGCTAATCCTGGCCTCTCTGTTTACGCCAAGACTTACGTCTCTACGGATTGCCCCTCCGCAACTCTTACCCATCAGACCCCACTGAGCGCAGTCGCACGGCCGTCCACAGCTACGTCCAACCCCCCCGCGCTATGCGCCCTCCATGAGCCAAACAAACCCCAATGTCACTACGCAAATCCCGCCCACCGTCCTCCTCCTCCTCCCCCTCCAGCCCACGCATCCCCCACCGAGACCGCTCCTCCTCCTCCCACCCCTCCCCCAAAAAGCGCAAACGGCGAAACTCAGGCCGAGGCTATTCCATGCCCCCCGAAAAATCTCACAAGATCGACCTGCTATTCTGCGTCTTCCACGGCGCGCCGTCGCATCGTTGGCGGACGGCGCCGTTTGTGTTTGATAGAAGGAGGATAGATGATAGGGAGTTGTGGGAGGATATCAGGGGGGTGTATCGGGATGAGTTGCAGGGGGTTTGGAGGAGGGTGGTGGGGTTTAAGAAGTTGAAGGTTGTTGTGCCTGTTGAGGTATGAGAATTGGTTGAGATGTGGGGGTTGTCGCGCACCAGACGGGAAGGATATGCTGAGGAGAAGTGTGTCGGCTTACGTGCTTCTTGTTACCAGGAAGGCTCCGGGTTGTCAATGGATTGATAGCTAGCAAAGGCTGACTCGATGTTTTCACATAGTACACACCTAACGGCGTTCCCATACCCAAAGACGCCAAAGATAACCCCAACTCTCACTCCTTCATGCACGCTATTCACCACCCCGACCGTATAAGGCCAGATCATGAGTGGGTAGACTGGTTCACAGATTTCAAGTACGATGACCAAGGCAAGACTGTTGGGCTCGAGTTTCAGGAAGGGCTGTGGGCGGAGAAGCTTGCTCTGATTGCCATACTCATCACTGTTGCTATCATTGTTGTGTCTATTGTGTGGGCTTTAAAAGGTGGTCAGTTACAGACTGTTTTTACGGTGATGGGCTTTGTGTTGACAGGCGCTGCTGGTGAGTGCTCTCTGCCGAGGCTGTCTACAAGACTGTGGTTGGACCTGGTAAGCTGACTGTTATGCAGCTGAGATTGCGCTGGTTGCGCTGTACTATCAAGTCACTTTGTCGAATTGAGAGGCCTTAAGGAATAAGAGGCGAATACAACACACCGCCCGAGTCGTACGGCTAGTGATGGGTTGATCGTTCAAGACTACCGAATGCGAGATAAGCCCCACTATTCATGGGAATCTAGCCAACAGTATCGGTCAGACACTGGCTGCAAGTCAGGCCAATTTGGAGACATCAGGTCCTCGGTACGTTATCTACACATATACCGGCTTTGAATGGAGTGCATTGAGTGCTTGTCTTGAAGACAACGCGAAACAATTGGTATTAGAGGCTATGCTGTGGCAAGCGAAGGAGTGGCCATCCAAAACGCCAAAAACAAAACCAGCGAGATCCCACGAGGCCCTATACACCATTACTCCATCTGCAAACGCCTTCGCTGCCACCTGTACTACCATTCCTTCACCAATCCACAAAAGCCTCCAATGGTCCTTATGACCCAACGCCTCATACAAGCGCAGTCGCAATACCAAACAAGTACCAACTACTTTCTCCAAATGGGGCCAATGCTGTTGATTACCCGCGAATCTGCATGGCCCCAGAACCCAGCCAAAACCCATCCACTCCTCCCATCTGGAGGTTCTTGCTCTACAATCTTCAGTCCAGTAGGCGGGGAAGCCTTTCCTTGACCATACTGCTTCCAGCTCGTCAGCTCCTGGCCGTTAGCGTCCGATACAACCAAAGCGGCCAAGCAGCCGGACCCTGGTGCGTACTCAGTCCTCACTTTCGACGCCTTCGCATATTTGAAATCGGCCAATGGTTGAGACCAGTATTCATGATTCTTGCTCGGATTGCCAACGACGTGGTGAATGCCATCTTCCCTGCGGGGATCGCCGGTATCATGAGCGGTGCTAAAGCCGATCCCAGAGAGGCGGCCTTGACATCGTTTCGAACGAGTTTCGCGACCAAATATGCCGAGCCAGTTGATGGAGCGATTCTGGTAAGCGTGAAGACGAAGTTTGGTCAGGTTATCGAGATGAGTCGTGTCCGCTGCCGAGTCCAATGTGCAGAAGAGTGTGTCCTTCTCTTTCCCCAACCATGAGCGCTGGGGCTGCATATGATCGCCGACCAATGGTACGAAATCAAGATCATCATCTCTGGCCCAGTGGCCTATCTTCCCAATTTCTTCAGAGTCGAGGAGGCCGAAGTTGGTGTCGCGGCGGACCAGGTCTGCTTGCTCGCGGATTGTGAGGCCATGGTGCCTAATCTATTGAATTGTTAGCTATCGTTCCAACGACTCCAGTAGTCTTGTAAATTTGGACACATAATTCACCGGCATTCGTTTTCTCAACTCGCTCGGCCACATATACGGCACAGCCCTTTGCTGTCCGTTCTCGTCTAGATCTGCCAACGAAGGCTCCGTGATCAGAGCCTTCGTGATATCGCTAATCTGCGTCATGCCTTTGCGCGCAAGCAGCCTCGCCTCGTTCAGTCCTTTTGATGTAAGCTCAATCGGATTAGGCACATCCTTCCCCTGTTCTCTCTCCCGATACTGCTCCGTGAACTTCAACATATCCGACAGCTCGGCCCAAATATTCTTATACGCCAGAAACGCACTGAAAAGATCCTGCGTATACAAGGAACAGAGATCGTAATCTAGAATTCTGAACCGATCGTCAGGTGAGTTCCTTGCATTCAATTCATTGAAACTCCTCAAGCTCGTGTATCGCGTCAGGATTGCGCTCGTTCGCTGCGCACACTTTTGCACCAGATGTGGAAACCGCGTCGCTACATCCACCACCGTTTTCAGATCCCACTTCTCATCCGCGGGTTTGACATCGCCGCCACCAGCCCAATTGACGGAGATGGTCGTCTCGGTGTCATCCCATACATCGCTCTTGCGCTTATCCACACTATTCTTTGTCCCGACAGATAAGCCCGGCGCGGCTGCTATAGCGATCTCGGCCTCGGCGGCGGCTTTGACAGCAGAGACTTTGGTTTTGTCGCTGACTTTTATGGAAACGATGGCGCTGAATTCGCCGCCTTCGGTGAAGCCGCTGATGAAGCAGTCGCCAAATACGTCCGTGAATTGCTTGTTGTCGAGCTCGCCAATAGGATTGAACGTCATCTTATCCGCCACGGGCGAGGTCTCGTTGGTTACTTTCACGGTGACAATGTAGTTTAGGTCTGACTGGTTGACTTTGTTCTCGTTGACGATGGAGGCGCTGCCAGCGCCTTTGATTGTGCCGTATTTGATCGAGGCGGAGGAGGAGATGTTGAGCGCCTCGACTATATCGGACACGTTGTCGACCATGCGCGAGGAGTAGGTTACTATTTGGACGACGTTTTCGTGCGGGGGGGTTGTTTCTGCTGGTTGGACGGACGTTGCTGGGGCGGGTAGGTAGACGGGCGTGGAGCCGATAGTTATATTGGGCATCGAAGCCGCGGATTGTGCGCTTCCTGGTCGTTTGAGATCCTTGGGGCTTCCCGCGTTCGAGCTCGTCGCTTCGGCATTCAACGAGTCAGTGCTGGTCTGTGGACGCAAGGTTTGGGCGTCCATTGACATTGGTCGTAAAGTGCTGCTTGGGGCAGCGATGGAGTGTGGACGTTGGGAAGAGGGCGAACGAGTTTTGCGGACGGGCTCGATGAGGACGGCATTCTCGATGCATATTTCTTGCGTGTATGAGTTGAAGCTGATGTGCCATTGTCAGTGAGGCACGAAGAAGCAGGAGAAGGATGGTTTCAGGGTGCTTACCCTTGACCGATGCGCATGGCATTCGTGTATGGGGCTAGGAAAGACATGCCGGCGCCGATGGAGTACGACGGCTTGGTTGCTCTGCTCGCCAGTTTGAATCTACGGTACTGCCAACCTTGCTTTCAAGCTAGGTCGGCGAAAATGTAAGGTCTGCGCCTTCAGTTGTAAGGTGGGATTTCTGGATTAGCAGAATCTAGATATGAAGAGCTGCGTAACGAATTCGCACTGAGCACTTCTCTAAGTAATGCAGGCGTCTTGCGAAGGCGAAACAGGAAACAACGCTTTCGTGGTCACTGGGGTTGTCAGGTCCTAATCACCAGTTATATGTCGAATCAGAAGCTCTGTGGGAAGGAGGCTTCGCAGGAAGGATTCGGCAACCATTGGTTGAATATTGCAGGACACCTGATCTGATACTGCTAAGAATAAAGAAGAGGAAGAGACGAGACTGGGATTAGCTGGGTGAGATTTAAGACCAATGTAGCTGGTGGGGGCTGGAGCGACCGCTTTGCAAAGCTGATATTGTCGAGAGACTCGAGAGACTCGAGACAATGCAAGACACAAAGAGACCGAGTAGATGAAGCGCGCGCTATGCTCTAACATGCAGGACGAGAATGGGAAACTTTGCTAGTGGAAAGGGCGCCAGCAGGGGCGCAGGCGCAGCTACAGCATACAATCAAATATAGAGCGTGCTGCGACAACGAGGTTTTGAGAGGTCGACAATACCAGAATATCGGGCTCAGCACAGCCTTGCGAAAAACACTATATAACGAAACGTAAGTGCTGACCTCTGGCGCTATAAGGCTGAGATTGGGGCTTTAGTTTCAAAGTGTGTATGAAGGATTCTAGGCTGACAACAATGCGGCAAAGTCGGGGGTCAGATGAGCTGGTTGGAGTCTGGACTGGGGGACACGGGACGTTCGATCGAACCTGGTGTCTTCGAATGACACCAAAGCAGACGTGGAGTGGAAGTGCGCCATCTTTTCGTGGGTGCCAAAGCATCAAGACTTCTCTAGCTGCTGCAACCGGCGCGAAGGAGTGGGAACCCTTGATGATCACATCCGCGCTTTGGATGTGAACTTCGATTGACCCTCCAGTCAAGTATGGAGGTGAGATGAATTGGAGATGCAGGTAAGCGGCTCAGCCGTTCGGGAGGATCGTATGAATCCTTTGGTCCTCCAATAAGAGGTGAGAGTCACGCGCCAGGAACACTGTGCTCAGGATTGAGGGACATACGAGACAGTGTGGAGCGGGCTGCAAGGAGGTTGTTGCCTAGGGGATTACCTTGGATCCATCGCCGGAAGATTTCTGGTTTCCATTTTGTATGTAAACTACGGAATAACGTTGTTGTTGTTCTAGAGAGCCGAGGTTTAGCCGATGATTGGCTCAATAAGCCGAGCTACCTCGGAAATTGAGACTTCCGACATCAGCTTAACGCAACCCGAGATGTGTTGTTCACCTTCAAAAGTCCACAGTACGACAAAAGAGGGTGGTACTACTCCACACCACCTACTACGACACCATCACAATGCAACAGCAGCAGTATGGCCAATACGACCAGATCAACCACTATGGCAGACCTACTGCCCGACGGAGAAAGTCCCTACTAATCGGCATCAACTACGAAGGCCAGGCTCACGCCCTTCAGGGCTGTCGACAAGATGTCCGTAACATGGTCAGTACATCATTCTCTTCTACCTGCACATCTACTGACTCGTTCCTGCATCCAGCGTGACTTCCTCGTCTCCCGCGGCTACCCCACAGACGAACGCAGCATGGTCATCATGGCCGACGATCGCCAGGGCCCCTTCTATCCCAGCGGTCACAACATGCTGGCAGCCATGGACTGGCTCGTCAGCGAACCCGGGACCCAATGCTTCCTACACTATTCCGGCCACGGCAGCCAGGTGAGAGACCCTGACGGGGACCGCGACAGCGGCATGGACAGTACCATTTGCCCTGTGGATTATCAGGAGCACGGTCAATTGGACAGTGACACCCTACACCGACGCCTTGTGAGCGCTCTGCATCCGACGAGCACCCTTTTCGTCGTGTTTGATTGCTGCCACTCTGGCTCCGCCATCGAGCTCCCTTTCGTGTATCGTACAGATAGCGAGGGAAACGTGAATCTGATGGACAACGTCAAGCAAGGCCTACGACTCATGCAAGGAGCCCAACAGCTCCTACAAGGCGGCTTTTCCACTGCCAAAGTCAGAGATGCGAAGCAGCTCCTCGGTGGCGCAACGTCTTTCTTCAAAGGCCTGACACACCGCGGCGAGGGCGAGGTGGATGAGCAGGGGCTTGGGGAGGAGAATTTCCAGGAAGACTGGGTACATGAGGGAAAGAGCGCCTTCATGTTGTCCGGATGCAGGGATGATCAGACGAGTGCAGACGCGAACATTGGGGGAAGTCCTAGTGGGGCTATGAGTTGGGCTCTGCTGAAGACACTGTATTCGACGCCAGGGCAGAGTTATATCGAGGTACGTATACAATAGTGGAGGACCGGAGAAGAGATTATGCTAATGATGATGCGTAATAGGTATTGCAGAGTACGAGAGGGCTATTGCTGAATCGATACGAGCAGGTGCCGCAGCTTTCTGTGGGAACAAAGGTCGATCTGAATCAGCCTTTGAATATCTGAGCTGGTGATGTTGATGGCAGACAATGGGCTAACTTGACGAATCCATGACTTGAATGATGTGAGGGTTGTCCAGGGTACCGTGAAAGGAGAGGATCCGGGTATGAGAAGTGCTGGCATTCATGAAGGGTTTGAATCAGCTAGAGCGGGTATCACCAGATATTGAAGCTAGGACACATAAGAACCTATTCACGAGAACCAGACCGGCACCGGTGGTCTACACCCTCACCTGAGTACTTCTTAGCGCAATCATCAACTACCCAGTCCTCAAGTAAAACACACGGAACCTGCGGCAAGAGAATCGATGCTACAATTCCTTACTATCACAAAGCTGGCTAATGCCAGAATCTCCATAGGCGGTTCTTCCGTCGCCTTCGTGCTCATTCCTTCCTCAAAGTCCTTCAACTAAATATAAAATGCTCTGGATCATGAACCCCAGAACCATTCAGTCTTCACGCCCGTCTTTTCCATTCCAGTCACAAATTCTCTCATTCCCAACCACAATCGAACAATAACCCAACACACATACTCCCTTCTCAACGCAAGAAATAGGCGCAGCCCCTCTATTCTCTCGAGACACCTGATCCAACATCTCCCATATAGGATATCCCCGAATCTCCGACCTACACCGATACGCCCTTCCCACCTTGCGAACAGTCATCCATCCTTCCCTACCATATCAAGAGGATAGTGCTTCGCACTCTACTTTTGGTAGAGCTCCCTCAACGGAGCCAGGCCAACGCCCATCACGTCCATGTCATCGCCCACCCAAGCACGGGTTCCAATTGTACACAAGCGCATCATACATTTACTCCAGATGATCTCTACGCCTATGAACATATGCTGGAAAGCATCATCATCTGCCTCTTAGATAGCGGCGCCAACGCTCATGCGATCCCCTCGCTAGACGCTTCCCGGATCTAGCAGTATATCAAGGTAACGTGTGCTAGTGTCAAGCGTCGTTACCAATATCCATTCCGTATCACTCCACTGATCTCATTCTCAAAGTGAGGCTTCCTTTAAAGACCCAGATGGCTGTACTAGGCTATATTCGCTAGGGTCGGTAGAAGATCAAGGGGTTGCTGTAAAGGGCGGCAACGACCGCTTGGTATGAATGAGTAGGACTATACCTAGATTTCTGGTGTCTTGGTTGGATATATAGTTATTATCTGCACTAAGCTGCTGGAAAAGCGATTGGATGAGGCGTGGGTTAGAATGCTATAGGCCTTGTACTTTCGCTCGCGGATCTTGGAAGAGATAGGTTGGGAAGTATTGGTGTTGGATTTGTGGTTGTTTAGTCCTGTTGGTACTGCTGTTGAGGTTATAGTATCCCATCCTGCGTGTATAATTGCTTAGCGGACCGCAGCTGTGGCCTGGAATGTACACGCGGCCAGGACATGGATATTGATTTCTTCTCTAGTATTTTTGCCTGCTCTCTTGCAATTTACTTCACGAATATTTCTATATGTTGAGGATGATGATGCGGAAAGAAATGGCGTGTCATTGCTTGAAGTATTACCAGCACTATCTGAGGGTTTTGTGGACCCGGTGTTAGGGCAGGAGGTTTTGGGTTTTTGCGAAGAAAGTCGAGGAGAGTATAGGATTGTTGTGATAGCTATGGATATCATAGCAGCCAATCTTCATCTAAATTACGGTATAGATACTAACTTTCTTATTCCAGACCCCAATGAATATACCTTATAAGAAGTCCTTCAGCTCGTAACGTCTTTGGAATACGCTAGGGGCTAGTATCGTTTGGCCGCTCACGACATATCACCTAGAGGGAGATATATATACATATCACATGATACGTCAAGAGCACCGCAGGTCAATCATCAAAGCAACTAGTAGCTTCGATCGTCCGATTTCCACAGGCAAAAATGACATATCAAGGATCGCTCGAGTTCATAGTACAATAGGTATGTTAATTAAGCTGCCGGCTAACACCGACTTTCTTTCATTAATCATCGACAATGATCTGCTTACATATCTTCGTGAAGTGCAATTGGGAAATATTCGGTCGTTGCAGCATTCTAGCCTTCGAGATTCGAGAAATACTCTATCAAAGCTAACGAGGACCTCTCCTCTTTCTGAAGATATCCTAGAGCGACAAAACATACACTAACGCAGCTACTAGTAGGTCCCGTAAAGCAGTCTTGTTTCTGCGAACGAAGAGTCCATACAGGCTCCCTTATGCCAGTATATGGACGAATCAGCTTCTCCCATGACAAAGACTCTTGAATGGGTATCTTGCGCAGTCGAGGAACGTCCCACTAGCGCAACAAACCCCCATCACATTCCCAACCTATTCAAATTACGGCAGCGAATAGCCTCTAGCGACCTTCCCAGACCATGAAATTCTACTCTAGAGGCATCAGCTCAGAATGACGTCCTATGCACGGCGGAGCAGATCTACATAGACTTCCAAATCCTTGTAGAGCTCTCAAACCCCGTTGGCAGCATAATATATCGTCCATCTCCTATGAAAGTTAATCGGTAGGTGCAAAAGCCTCTTCCCCTAAATATAGATTCCTTGAGGATAAGGCCGTAGACTACGCTCTTCAGCTGTTTCAAGTCTTCATAAGGATAGTGCCATTGCCGCCCCTCAAGGTGCGATTCTGGGTAGAGCGGAGGTAATGAAAGCGCTGTAGTTATTATCTTAGAGCATTATACGATTTCCTATTAAGGTGGATTGGCTGGTGTCAAAGGTTCTACGACAGGTATAGCTTTGTTGAGGATAAGGCCGTAGACTGCGTATCTCAACTGTTTCAAACCTTTTAAAGCAAGTTTTATTGATGCCCATTCACGCTGCAGCATTCAGAATAGCTGAGGCATTGACAGCGCTGTGGGTATTATTATCCGACCACTGTGCTAGTCTCTTTTCAATATCAAGGTGGGTTCGTTCGTGTAAAAGGTGCTCCACCATAGATAGATTTGTTGAGGATAAGGCCGTAGACTGTGCATCTCAACTATTACAGCTTATAAAAGAATGGATCGTTGATAGCCATCCACGCTGTAATATCCGGACTAGCTGAGGCATAGACGGTATGGACGCTATTCTTGTTGGGCCATGTTGATAATTCGTTTTCCAATATCTAGGTTGGCTGGTGCGAAAGGGTCTTCCTCCGAGTATAGAACTGTTGAGGATAAGGCCGTAGACTGCGCACCTCCATTGTTCCAGGTTATAAAAGAATGGTGCATCGATGGCCACTCGCTTTACGAACCCCAGAATAGCTGAGGCGCCGACAGTAGTATGATTGGGCTGTAGATGAGCGACGGACCTAATTGTATCAGCAGTCGTGTTGCTATTCTTTACTCTCCGGCCGCAAAGTACAGCCTCAATATTCGCCTCTACCTGCTGGCAGTTGTTTAAAAGAGTCGTCTTCCCCTTGTAATCCTAAAGAAAATCATCAGTCCTCATCATCACTCCTCTCCTGTGTTCAGCAAAATCTGCATACCAATCACAGCAGATCCCCCTCAACGTGCAAGCATACCTCTCAACCTGCTTCATACACTCCTGCTACTCCGTATAGCTCCCATCCCAACTCCAACGAGATCATTTTGGTTGTTCGTCTGGGTGGGAAGCCTTTGAGACAGCCACGTCGACGTGAAGCCGAGCACACATAGTCTAGCCAGACATCCGACTCGATTTCAAGCACCCTAGCACCACACAACCATACTGTTGTGGCAAGTACGAAGACACCTCTTACCACCTGCCCAACTCCACCTCACCGATTCCACCTCTCCGTCGCCAACGCTGCCACACGTTCAACCAACACCCCTTTCAGTCAACTTCAGAGCAACCACAAGATCACGCCACCTCTCGAGAAGACTTGACCATCATGCCTAGGGACCACCGTCAGAAGCTAGATGATGGGGGTTTCGATGACTGGTTGTTGCAACTTTACCGTGACGGAACCTCGCCGTCGGTCATCGACACAGCCGTACCCGGAGGCTTTGAGCGCTGGAAAGTTCATTTGCAGCCCAAGTATCCGGACATTGAACCAGAGAGGCTTCGCAATCGGGATGCTCACCTGCTGAAGCTCTACCATTCAAAAGCCTCGATGTCAACCATCGAAAGATACATGCCGGGAGGTTATCACCGCTGCATAGCTATCTTGGAGCCTGTGCATCTGGAGATTGAAGCGAGGCGCGCGTTACAGGATGCCGAACTG
>JAABUK010004980.1_pt1 | contig 21164 bp, 24 predicted proteins | sample 5559141 | NCBI WGS metagenome assembly JAABUK01 (sample SAMN10711869, study PRJNA513367) | rock metagenome | isolation source: Antarctica rocks | place: Antarctica: Victoria Land, Pudding Butte nord | collected 2016-01-03
CCGTCACGTATCCCCCTTCTCTCCGTCCACAAACAAGAGGACCCCCTCCAGCCCCAAACAGATCACCCGCCCAACGATCCAGAGAAACGCTCACTCCTCTGCGTCCTCGAAGAAGTTCTCCCACCAAGATCAAAACCTTGGCATCAAGATTGATAGTCACGTGTCAGCCTTGCGTGCTATGCTCGGCCTACCTTCCCCAATCCACGCTCGAGTCATCTCCCCCAAATCAGAATTTTGGGACGGGGCTTGAGCCAGCTTTTGTAGACTTGCAGCACCGCGGGAGATCATCCGCGCTAACTAACTCCATTGCAGAATTTGCTTCCCGCGCCAACCGCCCCCCCTTCCCCTTCCCCTCCCTCCTGGTCTTCTCTCTCTCCTCCTCACACAAAGCAAGGTCAAATGATGATAGAGCAAACCCCCAGATCGTGTGCGGTGCCGAAACCGATTAGCGATAATCTGGTCTCGGCACATATCAGCATGTTATCGATGAAGGGAGTGTAAACACTTGATCTAATCTGATGACCCGGTCTAATTCTTTCTATGGAAGAAGAACTCAAACACTCCACAAATGGACTGCAAAGCAAGCTAAAGCCTGTCAAACGTGACGCACTCCTTGACATGACGACCTCAGCTGCCAAAGTATGACATTGGACTCCACTTCGAAGGTGTAGGCGTCTTGGGCGACGGATATGCCTCCGTGCTCACATCCTCTCTTTTCTTCTGCGGTGTCTCCACCATCTGCACCGCTCCCATCTGACCGACCACCATATCGGTAATCTGGTTGAGACCCTTCAGCCGTTCCTCTTTGGTACTACCCAGGAACAAATTCACCACGGGCCAGGCGTGGATTCCACCGGCTTCTCTCTTAGCTTTGACTCTAGCACCGTCATCCTCCATGTTGTGCATCGTCTCCTCGATGCCCGGTGCGAAGACTTCCTCGGCCCCGTAAACGATGCAATAGCCTCTGGACGGCGAAGCAAGTCTCCATCGGCCATCAGTCAAGCCAGGAGAGATGATGTCGTTGCTGGCGGATTCCTTGCCCAGGTACTGGCCCCCGTAGAGTTCCAAAGCTTTGGCGTCCAGATAGTCGCTGGGCGTGTTGCGGTTGAGATGGGAGATGAGATGAGTCCAGGGGGAGATGAGAACCGCTAGAGCGGGCTTTCTGGCCTCATAGATGACAGGCTCTTCATCGTGGTCCCCGTGATGTAGGAGACGGCTGAGGATCAAGGTGGCGCCAGCAGAGTCTCCGCTCACACAGATACGTGACGCGTCACCCATGTAATCCACCAACAGCTTATAGCCGGCACAGGTCTCCGTGAACTGCTTCGGCCAGACGGCATCAGGCACGAGGGTGTATTCGAGTGCGAAGATGGCAGGGTTCTTGAAGCCTCTCTCTTTGAGTCGCGTCATCCAGGCAATCAGGAATTCGAGATAGAAGTAGGCAGAGCCCATCGAGAAGCCGCCACCTGAGAAAGATCAGTGGCAACGCAGGTGTTGAATAGTACAACGCACCATGACAATAGTAGACGACCAAGTCCGGCTTCTCCATCAGATCATGACATATCCAGAGTCCTCGAATTCCGTTCTTGTGGACCTCGTTCACGTTGATGGGGGAGGACATGTATCCGTTGCGGAACATGCGGAAGCGGAAGAAAGGATAAGCCACTCCTTTGGAGAAGAAGACACGTCCAATCTTGGCGGGTATGTTGGCGAAGGCATATCTCACACAGCGAATGACGACGTCCTGGAAGACGGTGGCCCGCCGGACAAACGGTGACTGGTTTCGTCTGGGGGTGAAACATCGCTCCTTGATGAAGTGGTAAGGCAGTTGAATGACTGAAGCAGGTTATCAGCTTGAAACCCGGTGAGAATAGTTCTCGTAGTCGATGGTGGGCCTACCGAGAAATGGCAAGACCTTGACGACAGTGAGAAGTGTTGCCCCGGGTCCGGCTTGGTAGAGCAACTGTGGAATGAGGAAGAACACGAAGACAGCGCAGTCGACGAGAGTGATGGGTCCGAGAATCATCTTGACGGAGAGCGGCTTTGAATGCAATGCAGGACTATACAAAACGTATGGGAAGCAAAGAGCAATGACCAAAAAGTAATGAAATGAAGGGTTGAAATATCAATCGTCCCAATGGATGAATGCTGAAGATGACGATGGAAGAGACCAAAACGAGAAATTGGGACAGAAGCAAGCTGTGAAGCAACTTGATTACTCGGGAAGAAAGTGCACAGGGGAAACTTTCATGATGAATGATAGAGAACCCGATTGGGAAACTGCCGCCATCATGCCAAGAGCAGCGCGCCCCGGTCGCGGCCTGGGGTGATGCCGCCCTGAGCATGCGTGCGGGAGACTCGCTGAACTCAGCCTCAGCTCGCCCTCAGCACGCCCCGGCGCACCAGGGCGTCAGGATCCGTTCGATTGGCCAGCCAGGGTCCCTTGGCCCAGTCGGCGATACGTGAGTGGTGGGGGGACTAGATCCTGTTCTTAAAAGCGGCGACTCTTCGTTCGGCGTCCTATCGGAACATCGGAACAGCCGGTGCGGGTCAGATGCCGGGTCGGGTTGGGCGGTCCCGGACGCGGCATGGCGCCCTGGCCGCCGGCTATAAGAGAACACGGCTCCCCTCGTCCCTCGTACACATCGTCCATCGACTCTGCGGCGCCGTCCCCCGCGAGAACTCGCCAGTTACTCTCCTACCGCCCTATCGCGCTACCGATCAGTCTCGTCCTGAGGCTCCCGTTCGTCCGGTTTACATTCGCGAGTCACCGGCCTCGTTCATCGATCTACCCCCATTCCGCAGTCCTCAACAATCTGCCGCTAGTTACAGTCATTCTACCAACTACTGAACTTTAGTCATGAGCTTGTGGAGCCCACGATTCCTTATGTATGTGTCTAGGCTTGCTGCTCGTAGGATTCTGGGTCCAATGTTGCAGCAGAACGAATTCCAGCATTTCCGTTCTCTCTTGAAGTAAACGGCCGGATGTACAGCAGTGCAGATTTACCGAGCATTTTGTTTCACTTGTGCTTGCGTCGAAGTAGAAGTTAACAAGGACATCATCATAAAACGTATCGCTACGATCTAGGACAATTGGCCGTCCATAGACATCAAAAACCAGCCAATAGTCACCATTCTTATCTCGCAGGTCTCCAGAGGCCGCGATCCGAGCAACTTTCAGGAAAACTGTCTTTGTTTCCAGTACCAATACTGCCAGACTCCCGTGAGTCGAGACTGAGTCGAAGCTTGCAAGTGCAGAAGATCTTATGCGAATGGTGTCTCTGTATAGGATACGACCACCATCATTTAAAGAGAAGACGTTGGAGTCTTCCATAGGGATTTGCGTAGGGGAGTCAGATGATCCAGAAATCTCCAGCCAATAGCCATACTTCACCGGTCCTTCCCATTCAAGCCAGCTCCAGGACGGGAATTCCGGTCTTCTATGGCCAATTGCGTCGTACGTCTCGTACATTTCCGCGTAGGGTCCGTTTAGAGTATTGGGACGCGGGTGGAACCACAAGAGCCCGTTCGAAAGGTCCTTCACCGGTATCGCACTGATAAAATCCATCCCTGTATTCCGGCTGATCATGCGAAGTCCGCCTGTGATGGCATTCAGGGCGTCTGATCGGAAGGTCAACTTCCGTCGTGAGTACGAGGTGGCCAGACGAGAATATGTTTCAAAGTCCCATTTCCCAATGTGTAAGTGAATGGTGAGGGCAAGACCATAGTCGGTCCCAGCATCGAAAGGGGTTCTTGATCGAGACTTTGACTCATCGAATTCCATAATGTCATGAAACGCTTCCTCTTTGCATAGGAGAGAGACTCCTTGTGTGCTGAAACACAAACGTCTCGTAGATAGGGCACCCTCTTGAAACGTCCAGGCTCGTGAAGCCCAGCTACTATTCCCCAAGGTTGAGCTGAGATAAGCAAGGTGTGTCACAAGATATCTCTCATTTCCTGTATCAGTCATGGCTTGTCGTCTTCCATGATGGGGTTGGCTGACGCCAGGAATGCCCGCAAACACGTTGCCCCCATCCAGAACACAGATTGTCAAGAAGGCCCCGCTATAAATGGCATCCATCTTTTCAATGGCCGACTGTTTGAGCACTGGGTCATCCTGCTCAATGCAAAAGCAATCAACCCACAGATAAGCTTCTTCAAGACTTCTTGTAACGGAGATTGCATCTTCAACAGTCGCAGGAGTTCCCAGCGGAAGCTGACGAGTTTTTTGCGCGTCTCTTATAATCTCACGCATCGTAGCATCGTGTCCTGCCCCATGCAATTTTTTGTCCAGAGGGTTCTCACCCCAGACAAAGCTCAATGCCACGTACCTGCAACGGCCAGTCATCGTGACAATTCTTCGCGTGTTGACATCAATAAGGTCCAAACCTACTCCAAGAGATGACGTGAGGTCTGTTGCTATGCCACATCCTGAATGCTCAGATTCGCAAAATGATGTCCACGACCTGATCGTCTGCGCGTACGCTGTATCCTGGATCGTACTAGACAAGAGAATACCGGTTCTTCTCGAAGGTGGGTCATCTCGCAAGTAGCAGGTCAGGTAGAAGCTATACATGGGACCGAGTTCATCAGCCCGGACCCAGAAAGCTAGCTCAGAAGCTTCTGTGCTACCCACTATGAGCAATTGAGCTTTCCAAATGCCATCACTCCGCCGTAAAGCGACCAGAACATCTTCTGTACGCCATCGAACATACAGATCGTCCGGCAACAGCTGGGCGTAGAAACGGCAAAGAAGCCGGCAAAACCAGCAGTATTGGTAACACCTTAGGATATCCGTGCTCATGCGCTTGAAGTACGGTTCGTCATTGTACAGTTCACCTTTGTCTACGTTAGCGACTCCAAGGTCATTAACATTACCAAATCCGGCTGCTGAACACGTGGGGCAAAGATCGCGGCCTCTGACTACCTCGTGCTCAAGTGAAGCCAGTGTCTTCTGAACATCAGAGTACACTGGATTGTACTCTTTTTGAGCCCCTAAACTGTGAACTGAGAAGCTGGTAGGCACATATGACTTTGACATCTCCAAAGTGGCAGGACGTTCGTCCGCTCGAGTAAACTGTTGTCACGTCTGCGATAGTAACATGAGGGAGCGAACAGCTATCGCGACAGGAGAAGAGTGAACGAGGGTAGGTATATGTCATGGCAGCTACTCGCAGGCGCTTTCCAACAGCGACCTCAAGCTAGGAGTCTAAAATTCTCTATGTAACGATATAATGAAATTAAATTTTGCTATTATAATTAGTCCGATGCAGGTAATTGAATACAAGAAAAATCGATTTTTATTGATTTCAGCTAAAAAATGGCTAGAAAAGAGCTTTTCTTACGCGGTTCAGGTTAATCCATGGCTAGATATAGCTATTTAGAAGGCTGATGAGCAATTATATAGAGATTAAAGCTATTTTGAAGCTGAAGTTATAATATTTTAAGTTAAGAAAAAGAAAAGTTGTCTTGAAATTTCGTTGTTCCTTCTGCCAAGGCAACAAAATTATGACGCTAAGACGCGGAAACACTAATTCCAAAGTAGAAAGAAACCAATTCAGTGACACAAGGGATAGTAGCGAACCCGGTTGTTAAAAGATAAAAAAGGAGTTAGAGGAAAAGCGGGAGATACGAAGAGAGAGAGAGAGGCTGCTGCAAGCAGGGCGAGAAGAAAGGGGAAGAGGGACGGGCGGTCGTCTCGATCTTGTGGGTATGGTAGAAGGGGCTCCTGTCCTCTCTTAGATTCACCAGGACGAGACAAAGCGGATTGGGCCGGGGAGGAAGCCCAAAACAGCGAGAGGAGAGGTGAGCTCGGAGCAGATTTCACTACTTTTTTGATGCCAAGACCGGACCAGCCTCGTGAAGTCATTCATTTTCAGGGGCTCATATCAGGATATTGCCAGTGCTCATGAACCGAATTCCTTTATTCCGTCTTGTAAATGATGTTGAATTTATTTCATCTAAAAAAGAACGCAAGTCCGTCCATCGTATTTCCTGGTACGAATGCTTTCCCCAATCTCTCTCAACCAGCGCCAAACTATGCAGCATTGAAGCGAAGAGTCATATCCCATATTCCATAAAGCCGCTATGCTGTCAAAGCCGAACTGACCCCCAGAATGCCCATTCCCAGAAATGCAAATCCGATACAAACGTTTTTGTTGTGAGTCAACCCAAGACTTTCGCTGAACAGTTGCAAGGCAACGCTAGCCATAACACCAGCCGTGATAGCAAACATGCAACCGTAAACATCCTCACTCGGCTTCCCAACACCATCCGTCCCCTTGGCAACCTTGAACCAGATCGCGGCAATGCCTGCACCTAGTGGCTGTGACACGCCACCAAGAAAGGATGACCAAATGATAGCCTTGGTCCGTGACTGTAGCGCAAGATACAGGGGTAGAGCCATGGCAAAGCCCTCGGTGATATTGTGAATGAACAATGCCATAAAGACTGCGAAGCCCAGTTTTGGATTGGCATGATTGGTCGCGTAGGTGATGAAGCCCTCTGGAGCTTTGTGCAAGGCAATGGCAATCGAGGTCTGCAGACCGATGCTCAGAAATGCATTCGTCGGAACGTGATGATGATGTTCTGCTTTCGCATCCGAATGGGCTGACACCTCAGAAGCACGACGGTCGCAATCATGTTTCACAGGGTCAGTGTGGTCGTTCACAGCGTGATGATAGTGATGAGTTGCGGAGCGGGAGCGTTGAAAGGGAGGACGACCGGTCCCATCGGTGGCTGCACGAGACCGAGTGATAGGTTCCTCCTCTTCATCTGCTTCTGGTACGGTTGGAGCATAACGGAGGCTGCTGAAAGTAGTTGGGCTACGTGTAAAAGTCGTTTGTCGAGGGGGTGCGCTGTTCGGTAGACCCGAGCTTCGCCGAGTTATGGCCTTGAAACAATCCTGGCCACAGGGATCCGAGAAACCCTTGCATGGACCAGTCTCGTCACATGCTACCTTCGGAGAAGCGAGCTTACTGAATGTTCTGGTCAGGCTCCGAGGAACCATGGATGGTCTTCGGCTGGTAGGCGCTGCCACGGAGCCATTGACAAGTAGTTGTTCTGTCTCGGTACCTTCTGGCGCAGAAAGATGACGCCGCTTGGGTGGACTGACACTGGTATCTCTTGACAGCAGGGGAGTTTCTTCGTCATCTCCATCAGCCGTAAATCTGAGCTTTGGTGGAGGGTGACCAAGAGTATGGCTGGGGTTGTGCTCCTGCCGCTGCTCCTCCATCTCCTCATGCCCTTTACCTGCTTCTTGATCGTGGGTGTGGTCGCAATCCACGATATGCGTAGGTATGAAGTGATGCAGAGCCCGCGAAAGAACTTGTATTCCTACAACACCCCCAAGGAAAAGGCCGATAAGAAGATAGGATGCTGGCTGGGGAGAAAACCCGCCGGAGATCAGGTAGGCCTTTGCGCTTGGAAGCATGCTGTAGAGTGAGGAAAAGAGCTGTGTTGTGTCAGCCGATAGAGGCTGAGACGGAAGGCTCGGTACGCACCATCACGCCGAAGCTCAGGCTCAACGAGGCAGAAAGAAAGGTATTGCTGTCGGCGATATCAAAGTTGCCATATCTGGGAATCATTCGGACGACAATATCAACACAGATAATGCTGGCGCCGCAAATGCATGCTAGTGAAAGCCTGGTCAGCAGATTCATTCCTCCGCCATCAAGAAACCCCTACCGATGCCGCTGATACATGTCATTATCCATCCTCTGGTATCGTTATCAAGTACCATCTTTGCGGCAAAGCGGCGGCAAGCGGCTCGAAGGTTGGAATGGTGACCTCGAGCATGCAACTATCAGCTGAACAGGATATCAAGGAGGAACCATCAGTGTCGAGTCTAGGTATGTCAAGGCGTGTCAAGGCATGTGAAGGTAAAGGAGAGTAGAGGGGTGGCGGCTTCTCAGACAAGAATGAAACTTGACAGCAGCGGCGAGGGCCAAGCACGTCAGGCGCCAAGAGCCTAGAGCGGGAAGTCTAAGCTGTTTTCGGCTTGGTTTCCGATTTGGAAACTCCTCGCTGTCGATTGGGAGGAGAAGGTTTGATTGGCCGGGCGAATTGCGCTCGCAACGCGCGTGGCCCAATATCTACAATCAAGCCCAGCCTGCTGACTGGTGCCAACCACCTCCTTCCCCATCCCCCCCCCTCCTCCTCCTCCTCCTCCTCCTATCCTCCATCGCCATCAAAATGTCGAAAACAACTCTAGCAATCATCGCAGCCGCATCCGCCGCAACAGGCGCCTCCATAACAGCCTTTCTCTACTCCTCAAACTCCAAACAACAATCACCCCTAATAACACCCATCTCACGTCCCTCGCCGACAGTAACCACCTCCTCGACACTCCCCATCCCATCTCCCCACCCCTCGGGCCCAATACCCATACCCACATCTCCCGTCAATCCCTCTGGGATCCTCCAATACGGCTTCCCAGGCCCCTTCACCTCCCTCCACACCACTCCCTCCCACCTAAGTACCTACAACCGCGCCCTGCGCACCCCCCACTTCGTCGCCGAACACATAACCCCCACCTCCATCCTCCTAAACAACGGCTCCCGCCGCCACTCGATCTTCTACGAAGACACCACCCTCCCCCCCGCGTTCCGCGCCAAACTAGCCGACTACGCCCGCAGCGGCTACGACCGCGGCCACCAAGTCCCCGCTGCAGACGCCAAATGGAGCCAAGAAGCCATGGACAGCACCTTCATCCTCAGCAACATGTGCCCCCAGGTCGGCGAGGGCTTCAACCGTGACTATTGGGCCCACTTTGAGGAATTCTGCCGCGACCTCACGAAAAAATACCCTTCCGTCCGCATCGTCACAGGACCGCTATACCTCCCCAAACGCGACCCAGTGGATGGCAAATGGCGCGTTGCTTACGAAGTCATCGGCTCACCCCCGAACGTCGCGGTGCCCACGCACTTCTACAAAGTCATCTACGGCGAGGAGTCAGCGGCTGAGAGTCCGACGGCGAAAGTAGCGCTGGGGGCGTTCGTGCTGCCGAACACGGAGATCCCGAATGAGAAGAGCCTGGGGGACTTTGAGGTGCCGGTGGAGGCGGTGGAGAGGGCGAGTGGGTTGAGCTTTGTGGAGAAGTTGCCGCTGGAGAGGCGGAACAGGTTGTGTGGGGAGGTGAGGTGTGAGATCTTGATCCGGCAGTTTGAGAAGGAGAGGAGGCTGCAGCAGGGGCAGGAGCAACAGAGGGCAGGGAGTGTGCCGAGACTGGCAAGGTAGGCCGACACGTCGGGTCGGGTCGAGGTGCAGAAGCTTGTTGCGTCTATAGCATTGTTGAGCGTTTTCAGTCATCGCATTCAGATCCAGTAAGCGGGAGAATCTGATTATACTTTTTGGGTAGCGGGTTTGAGAGGGAGAGGAGGGTGCGGCTGGGTCAGGAGTAGGGCCAGCAGAGGCGATGGGTCATGTCGAGCCAGCTGGACCCGTAGGTTGATGTCAAAGACGAGGCGATAGAACATGCAGGGTATGGTCACATATAGAGCATTGATGGGCGCTTTAGAGTATTGCATCAAAACTGAGCAAGCAGGAAAATCTACTTATACCGCAGGACCTAAAGTGAGCAATCCTCGGGCTCCTCGCTCCTCGACCTCACCTATCAATCTCCAGTCGTTGGAAAACTCCATCCGGGCGGCTCCGCTGTACGAACCACAACCCACCCCTATTATTGAAACAGCGTGACCTTATACCTGCCCACCTTACCCCTCTCATCCCTAACCCGGAACAGATGGTGCATCTCACCCCCATCCTTCCGCACCGTAATCCCGCCCACCATCTCCCCGCCCCCCTTTACACGCTCAATCCCATTCGCTGCGCTATACGCTTCGATCGTTGACCGAACACCATGTAGCTCCCTCCTCAGGTAGGTCGGAAACAGACAAGATGTATTCGACGTATCTTCGATACCCTGAAGACAGACGATGTATCGCCAGCCGTGGTGGGCGTGTTGGTACGCTTTTGCACTATCGCCATCAAGACCTTCGGTGAGTTCTTCAGACAGGGGTAAGGTGGTGGTGGAAGGGACGCCTTCCCAGAGGCTGGGCGAAGGCATGATGGCAGTCACATTCGTCCAGCCACGCTTGAGGTTGTGTGTTTCTGCCGCTAGGGGGTTATGATAGGTGTAGCTGCTGGCGAGGTTTGTCGGAGTGTGCCATTGCATGAGGGGGTTTGTGCCGGGAAAACCGGTGATCACGAAGTGGAGAGGTGGGTGGGCGGGGACATGGTATTCGATAGCTTTGGCAGTGGGGATGATGCGGTTAATGAAGGAGGCGAAGGTTAGGGAGGTGGGAGGGATGAAGGCATCGTCGTGTGGGAGAGGTTTGGTTTTCGGAGTGAGGTCGCTGAATATGCCCTCGCGTCTCTTGGGGTCCGTGGTGGAAGAACTCCACATGAGGACCTCTTCGGGGACGTCTTTCATCAAGAGGTATTGGCGCGTTAGGTCGTACTTTGAAAGGCCGAGATCGCTGAAAAGCCTCTCTGCTGCGGCGACGTTGCCGGATGATGGGGCGGCAGTCGGACGCATGTAGGCGGTAGGGTCCGCCAAATTCATCCAACTGCCTCTTATAGTTGGGAACGGCAGCTCGATTTCAATCTGTCTTAGCAACGTACTTAGAGTGCCGCTTCGGAGCTGGTGTATGCATCCAAGGAATGAGTCAGCAGCTGCGAGGTGGAGCAGGTTATGTCGATTGGTTTCACCAGAGACTTTGGTGAGCTGGCCCTTTTCGACGAGGCCTCTCAACCATCGGATCGCGCCTTTGTGCTTGTCGGCATAAGGTAGCCTGTCTTCCAAAAGTAGATCTGCGGCTTTGTGGATTGTGCTGGCTCGGTTGTCTTTGAGAACTCGGTCAAGCATTTCAGCCAACTCCACAGCTGTCGCAGATGCAAATCCCTTTGGTTCTGTTGCATGAAGTCGTTCGGCAGGAAACTTGAAGCTCATGTGATGAAAGCCACCAGCTTCGAAGGTGCCAGCGTTGATTGTCTTCTCGGTCACCCGGAAGGCCGTCCGCACTTTTTTGCCTTGAAAAACATTCTCAACCGCTTGCACTGGCTTCCGATAAAAGTCATTTTGCAGATCACTGTTCCAAAACAAAGGCCTCAAATTCCCGAATTTATCGATCATAGCCAGGTCTCCAAAGTCCTTCATGAAGCGGTGACATGCTGAACAATTGGATTCTTGCTGATGCTTTGGAGACAAACCACTATCGAAGGCATATTGGAGAAGATGATAGTCATTCCCAAGGTCGACGTGAAAGATAGGCGCCTTTGATTTGAGCAGCTTGTCGGCCGTTTCTCGCATTGCTCGATAACATGGTTGACACTCAATCCGCGTGGCCTTGGGCTTGATGGACTTTGCAAGACCGCTATTTGGCATGCCAGCCTTGAGAACAGGGCTTATGGAGATAGCTCTGGGGGAGACAGATGCAACGTGAGAAGCGTCTCGGATAGGGAGATTTGGCTGAGTAACGTTGATTGATCTGGCCACGTCAGAACCAGCGACATCCATCCATTCTTCCTCATCTTGGGTCCAGGGAGACATGCTGCTTGATGTCTGGGTGAGGCCTCAGGTGAGTAAGTTGGTTGATAAGGAGAATGGGACAATGCAGCGTCCAGCGACAGACAGGGGATAGTCAAGATGGTCATTGATAGTGAGCAGCTCAAAGACTCATATATACAATAAGCTCTCATGGCGGTGGTTAGTCATTCCCAGGCACACTCAGCCCTAGATCTGAATCAGGCGTCCCGTAAGATTCCTGCCCAGTCATATTGGGTGACTGGAATGTGTCAGGGTGAGTGCCATGATGGGTGCCTGACCTGTGAGACAGTACAGATTCCATGATTTGTACCCTGGACTTTCCTGACTTCATTTGCAGGATATGTTTGGGAGAGGCAGCGTTTGGAACGATATTAATTTGGCTGAATGGCTAAGTCATTTTCTGAGGTCACGTGCATGGCTCGGGCAGGCTAACCCAATACGTTCAAGAGAAGAACTCCGGCTCCGCAAAAAAGGCTCCGCAGAAACTTCTCCCACAGAAACTTCCTCCACAGAAATCTCCTCCGCAGACCCTCTACAAACCCGCCAACGTTGTCTACCATGGAGATGGCTGATTCAAGCTTCTGCCGACGCGCGGCTCAGGACATGAAATGGTTGACTATTGTCCCTCGCTCTGCCCGTCAATTGGCCCGAAGGCCATCTTCCACCAACTCCCGCGCATTGCGGCACGTTGGATCTACGGTGTCTCCAAAGCTTAACCACCTTCTCGAACTAGTAACGACAAACTCGCGGTTCTGATCCTGCACACCATGAGGTTCGTCAATCAGCCTTGCTACCAATAGAAGAGGATTTCGCGACGTTGATTCATACCAAGTGGAGACTGGATACAGTATTACTGGACAGACTGAAGCAGTTTTGCGGGCTTGTCTCTATCTGGAACACAATCGGGACTCTCGGAACAGTTGTGGAGTGCTAAGCTCAAGCCTTTCCGCAGTTGAATCGAAATGCTACTGTATTTTATGGCTGAAATCGAACATCACTCCCCCTTGTCGCGTTGCATTGCCGAACATCCAGGTACTCTTTGTCATTCTCCTCCTCCTCGCTCTCAATCCTTTCCCCGCCATCTTTGCGTTCTCCCAATTGCTTCTCCCACATATCCTTCCTCTTGCTTCCATCTCGCCCTTCCAGTTGTTCCACCTTCCTAGCTCTCTTGCGTTATCCTATTTCACCGCTCTTGGGAATGGCAAACGGGCACCATGTGGCACGTCTCCCCACCAACGACCTGGAACTTGGTGTGACCGATGCCCTCCAGCAGCATGTCACCCGCCAAGTCGTGGCTCGAAAACCCGTCTCGCAACGCAAACTCAACTTCGAAGCCAGAAGACCCCGTATTCTCCGAGAATGCATGGACGAGGCCATCGGTGTCTTCTTCTACGTCTTCCCCGGCATCGCTTCCGTCGCGTCCTTCACCCTCAACGGCACCAGCCCCCTCGGCGTCACTGCTTTCGGCTCCCTCTTTCTGATCGGCTGGGCCTTTGCCATTGGCATTGCCTTCGCAATCATCACCTGCGGCCCCACCTCCGGCGGCCACTTCAACCCGGCCATCACCATCTGCTTCGCCATCTGGCAGGGCTTCCCCCTGAAAAACGTCCCCCACTACCTCTTTAGCCAGATCTTCGGCGCCTTCATAGCTGGCTTGTTACTGATGGGAATGTACTGGCCGGAGATCCAAGCGTTCAAAGAAGCCAATATTGCCCAACACGGCACCGCAGTCTTCAACGGCGGCGCTGCCAGCATCCTCTGCAGCTTCCCCAACCCACAGCAAACCAACCTCGGCTACCTGTTCCTGCTCGAATTTTTCGTCGACAGCTTCATTGGCATCGTGATCTGGGCCTGCCTTGACCCCGCTAATCCCTTTGTCTCCCCAACCTCCGTCCCCTACACTATCGGCTTCGCCTACGCCACCATAGTCTAGGGCTTCGCTAGAAACACCATCTCCACCAATCTCGCCCGAGACCTCGGGACTAGAATCGTAGCAGCCATCTTCTTCGGCGGTGAGGCTTTCAGCTACATGAATTACAGCTGGATTGCTATCCTGGTGAACGTCCCCGCAACGATCTTCGCACCAGCGTACTACGAATGCTTGATGCGAGATAGTCTGCAAGGGATTGCTAAAGGGCATGGGGAGCAGGAGCATGAGCATGGGGATGAGGGGCAGCACCGCCATTTGAGCAGGTTGAGGCAGATGGAGAGGAAGGATGAGGCGGCTACTATCACGGGGAGGATGGATCAGAGGGATGATACGCATGGGAATAAGGACTTGTAGGGAGGCCACAGCTCGGAGGATTGGGAGTGAGATTGGTTGGATCTTCGTTGGTCAGATGGAGAGGATGTCAACACTCGATAGATGCACAGGTAGAGCAGCTGAACAATAAGGAAGAAAGTTACCAATTACACCAATCTCATAGACGCATAAGAATGCCGTATACCCATTCCTGAGGAGATCATCCGCCTTCTTCCACTCAAGCTTTCCGACCCCCCAATCCCCTTTGGTTTGCTTGGCCTTCCACCCGCCATCGATCCAAATTATCCCAAAGCACCCCACTTTGCCACCCTGCGCCATCTCATCTAGGATTTGATCACCAGTCGTCTACGCGGGGAGAGGGCCAGTCCTACTAACTTACACTATCGTCTCAGTCTCCCTTTTCTTTGCTCGGGTGACAATCAATGAATGCTGGGAATGTAGATGTGGAGGTGGATGGGACAGGAACCTGAATAGGGCATCTCATGGGGATGGAGTACTCACTACCGAGGATCACTTTGGCGTTGTTGGTCAGCTCGATGATGAAGCTGGGTGTGACTATCAAGATGGGTTTCAATACTACTAGCAGTCATATTCATGAGTGCAGCTGGCTCGAGGGAGGGAGATCACGAGTGCAAGGCAAGCTTTTGTAGTCATTCTGTTATCTATCTAGCTTAGCCTGACCCACGGCATGAAGCTGATCTGATATTGGGGTTTGAGAGATTAGCACATTGCAACGCTTTTTGGCTTTTGGTAAAGACCGGAGAAAGTAAATCCCGCCAGCAATCTCATGCATGTTGATGTATCTCCCTGACCCGCTTGATGCTAGAGGAACAGCTCTCTTCACGCCGCACCAGACTTGGCGATGGTGACGGGAGTTTTGGGCTTGTCCTCGCGATCCTTCTGTGTATTCTCGATCTGCTTGACAACGTCATCATAGCCCTCCACAACCTCACCGAAGACGACGTGCTTGCCGTCAAGCCAGTCGGTGAGGTTGGTGGTGATGAAGAATTGGGAGCCTGGCAAAAAGCGAGCACATGTCAGTAAAATCCCCGATCTCGATCATTCAAGGTAGATTGAAATCCTTACCATTAGTGTTGGGACCAGCGTTAGCCATGCTCAGAAGACCCTTTTTGGTATGCTTGATGCCGAAGTTCTCGTCCTTGAATTTCTCGCCGTAGATGGATCTTCCACCCGTACCGTTACCATTGGTGAAGTCTCCGCCCTGGATCATGAACTTGGGGATGACTCGGTGGAAGCCCGAGCCTTCATAGCCATAGCCTTTCTCACCGGTGGCAAGCTGGTAGAAGTTGTCGGCGGTGTCTGGGACTTGCCGGCCATAGAGGCCCATGACGACGCGGCCGAGAGGCTTTCCACCTTGCTCGATGTCGAAGTAGACCTTCTGGGTGATTGTGGTGTCTCCCATGTTGATGGTTGGAATGTAGTCGGTCTGAGCGGTGTGAGATAGTGGAGAAGTGATTGACTGGGAGAGGATGGATCGACGTACAGTGAGGGCGTCGATGTAAGTGTAGATGAGCAAAGATCGAGGGGGAGTTGGTAGTGGGGCCGTGATCAGAAGGCAGATGCCAAGCTCAGGCACGACAGATGAGGGGCTGCCGGATCAATGTCCGCCCGATGACGTCATCACTTGGCAAACCTGTTTCGCGGTGCTGGATCTCGTCGTCCGCTTGCAGTATCCGTGTGGCTCAGGGTTGACACTCGCCTCTGCTCTGCTATGAACACTTCCCCAGCCCCCACTGTTCCCGTGGCTCTGCTCGGTGGTGGCCTGCTACTTCCCTGCTCGTCGCTTCTTGCAGCTCATCTACTCGGACTCCTAAGAACATGTTCGTTTCAGCGTCTGGGGCATCGAGCTAGGTAGCTACGAGCATGTCATCCTTGGTGTTGCTTGGCTTACCCACATTCTCGATTGTGCCATTCAGACAAAAATCACGCAAGGTGGTGAAGTCGAAGTCGTTCGGCGCCATGGAATGGTTAACTACTGATTTCGCTTGCAGGGAGACCAGCTCGTGTGCACTCACATGTCAAGCCTAATGGTCGGAAAGGCGTGGGAGCGTGTGAGATGATTTTCATCCATATGTACATGCAAAGCGCTACACTTATGACCTTACGCTTCTGCGCTGTGGAGTGTAAAGCCGGAGATTCGTTGAAAGCTAGGATACATGATGCTGCTCAGTATGAGCTTTGCAATGTTCCCCTGTCAAGCCCAAAAGATACCTCATCATTGAGCGAAGACCGAGACAGACGACAAGCCTCAAGGGACGTTATCGTTCACTCTTGTGAGCAAATCTCTTCCCCATCATGCCGACGAGAAGCCCCTCTGCGGAGTACTCGTAATGCGATGAGCTCCCAACAGTGTAGCGGGTATGGTCTGACTTTATCTCAATGCAATACTATTGATGAAATGTGTCCTCGGAGCCAGACACGATACGTACGTGCTTCAGCCTGGGGTGGCTCTTTCACCTTTGCAGTATCCACATCTTCTTCAAAGAGCTAATTGATGGTCATTGATTGGGCGACTTTGCATGGAAGCGCTGGCTTTAGAACAACCTAGTCGGCGGAGCCCAGAAGTCCGACGGCAGAGAACGTGGCGATGCAAGTAACTGCTCTCTGCCCTCACAGTAACTAACCATCATTATTGCACATATCATTCAATTGAAATGCCGACTGGGAGATGACTTTGAAGTTTCCTCAGCGGAGGCAACCTTCATACCATGCCTCTTTTTGGAAGGTCAAAAAAGCGAAAGTCTGGATCGAAGCCTTGCAAACCCGCCTCGAACTCGTCAACATTCGACTTTAACGGCTTCTCTTCTCCGCAACCATCACACCCCACTCCTGTGTATCAGACCTCGCAGTTCGTTCTTACGCAAACCTCGACATGGCAATCACCTCCTTTCTCGCCACCAGAATGGCCCGTCCCTCATCCCCAGACACAAATGGTACCTTATCACAATGCCCCCACGCCTGCGCCCGCGCACGCCTCGTCTCCCTATCTTCCTCGACTTACTCCTCACTCATCTCCTCCTTCGAAAAAGACGTACGGCCAAGAAAGAAATTGGAGTTCCTGCCAAAACTTACCGAATACCATTGCGACACCTTGTCACGTTGTGAATTCGACTGTCAACCGTACGGCAGAATGCTTGAATCGAGGAGCAGCGCTGTACGATCAAGTTGCAAGCAAACTCAACAATGTCATTAGTCTTATGGACGAGGAGACATTTGCAGGCAATGAACAAGATCTCCGACTGAGCTACTACCAATCGCCTCCTTCATCTCCTCCTCAATATGCTGCTCAGACTACGACCCGCGGAGAATCTAGCAAAGCATTGGTTCCCGTTCGAAAACATATAGCAACCAGATCCAATGAGAGTCGCAATACCCAGAAAGCTCTCACTACCACCAATGTCTTTGCCAAAGCAGCCATGTATGCTAACTCTCGTCTACCATCTGACCTGCCACCACTTCGAGTCTATTTATCTACCTGGCCTTTACTTTGTCTGGCCGCGCAATACTCACTGAACGCGTACCGCAAGCCGTTAGGAGCGGAAAGGGATGCGTACGTGGATGCCGACTGTCGAATCGGCACCAAAGCCATGGTGATCAAATCCTTGTCGATTGATGATATGAACACTGTCGTGTTCGCAATCCGAGGAACTCAGACATTCATGGATTGGGCTGTGAATCTACACACTGCGACTGTCTCGCCCACCGGATTCTTGGACGATCCTGGAAATCTTTGTCATGCAGGCTTTCTTGACGTTGCCCGCAGAATGATAAGGCCGGTGGCATCGAGGTTAAGGCAGATGCTGGAGGAGAATCCAAGTCGTGCCGCTTGCTCGCTCGTCATCACAGGCCATTCTGCAGGAGGAGCAGTTGCAAGCCTACTGTTCAGCCATATGCTTAGCCAAACCACCAAAAGCGAGCTCAACATCTTGACTGGATGCTTCAAACGCGTGCACTGCGTAACCTTCGGAGCTCCTCCTGTCAGCCTCCTTCCTTTGTCAAAGCCCGCAGGTCAGGAACGGAAATTGAAGAAGAATCTATTCTTGAGCTTCATTAATGAGGGTGATCCGGTCACCCGGGCAGACAAAGCGTACATCCGCTCGCTCTTAGAACTCTTTAGAGGCCCTGCACCAAAGGCTACAAGCCATGCGCCGGCCGCATTGAGTTATACGCTGGATTCGACATCAAAGGTGAACGTCAATTCGGGATTCTGGAAGAATAAATCGAGCAAAAGGCCGAAACTCCCCAAGCGCCCTGCTTCTGCGCCTGCTGCAATAGACAGGCCATTCTCGAACGTGGTCTGGAATGTGCCACCTGCGACACTGTCTAATGCTGGTCGACTGGTTCTACTACGAATACCTCTGAATGGACGAAACGAGGATGTGAAAGCGTGTATTACCACCGACGAGCAACTACGAGGGGTGGTCTTTGGTGATCCCCTGATGCATCAAATGGAGCTATATTGCCGCAGGATCGAGATACTCGCGACAAAGGCGGTCACCGGGCGGCTGATGACCTGATGACGGCGTTTCCTTCCACTGTCTTCCCGCGTCTCTAAATTATACCCGTTGGACATGCTCCGGCTGGAGAAGTTTGTTTCGAGCATGCTCTCAATTGATACCTGCGGAGCGTTTTGAAGGTTGAATAACGTTCCCTTGTTCACATATTGCACTTGTCCTGCGCATCGCATGGCTTCACAGATTGGGTGGTGTAATGGGCACGAACGATTTCTGGCCACCTATGACATAGCTTCCAATACGGCATATTTACCAGCCCTGCTGAATGCACCTATTTCACTTCCTGCGAACGGAGTTCGTAGCGACTCGTGATGCGTGTGGGCTTCCAAGGGCGATCTGCAGTCTTAGTACGGCTAGGTACGGTCGCCATGCTCCTCAACACCAGTTCTTGGCCTCCGATTGCTCGAGAGAGCCGTTGACTCCTGAGAGCACGCTTCCAAAGGGCGGATCTTGGTCACCTTTTTCGACCAAGTGCAGAGAGTCTTCCTCGCTGCACCCCATGCCGAAAATAGCAACCTCCTTTCAAGGACCTCTGATATTTGCTATGCATAGGTATATATAGTTAGACCAATCTCGCCTGAGCCGAGTCTTGGCCTCTGCAGCCGAAGTAGGCAGGTCGATAATAAGCGGGCTGCTGAGGAGTTTCGCTGGCAGCGGGATGACCAACTTGCCGAGCTCCAGGGTCGGTCCAAGGTCGGTCCAGGGTCGGTCCAGGGTCGGTCTAGGGTCGGGCCATGAGTGTTCAGCCACCACGATCAAGACCGATTGACGGAACAGGCTAGCTCCAGAAAATAGGGTGAGTCTACCAGATTTTAGACGATTTTAGCCTGGAGATCGCCGGGATTGAAGCTTCTGCCGCCAAGACACACTAACTCCGATCTGGTCAGTCTATTCGCTCCACCACTTCTCCTGATTGGTATCACCTCGTATTCGAGGCTGTTTTCACCCTTTGACCTCCTCCTCTGGATCAACAAAAATGCTTCTTTAGCTTTTCAGCCTTGTGCTTAACCAGGATTCTGCCTTGTGAATCCCGTGTCTTCGTGACACTATGGGAGATTAGTCCCTGGCAGCTGATTTAGGGACTCACGATGCTCGAGGCAGAGCCTCATGGTTAGTAGCGCGCAATTTAGGACGGCTCGTAGTATATCTGTCTCTGTCTCCTTTGCTTCTAGTCACTGTCTATTCCATCCCCCTGTGAAAGCATCTCTTGCCGTTCTTCTACTCTTTTCCCATATTTCAATTAATCAAGATGCATTTCTCCACCACTGTTCTCTTCTCCCTCTCCCTGGCTCTTGCAGCGGGGGTGTTTGCAGACACCGATGCCGAAGCATCGCAACTGGGTCGCAAGACGAAACCGGTGAAGACTTCAAAGCGAGCTGTCCCATCGCTCCTCGACAGGCGCCAAACCTGCCAAGGCACGTGCAAGACCTGCTTCGGCCCCACGTATACCGACTGCCCAGGTGGCAGTATCTACTGCTGGGACCCCACCCAAGGTGATTCAGCATCGCAATGCTCCGCTCAAAGCAGCGGCGGCGGCTCGCCATCCACACCGACAAGCTCGGCTGCCGAATCTAGTGCAACAGGGGGCACCACTGATACCTGCTACCAAAAAGGGGCAGACTGCGTATCCTGCTTCGGCGCTGGCTCCGTCTCCTGCCCTTCCGGATCTTATTACGACTGCTACAAGCCGGCACAATATTCACAGGTTGATGGATGCAACAAAGACGGCGCTGGCGCACCTGGGGCCAGCGGATCTGGTGCTCCTGCTCCATCGTCTACCTCGTCCGCAAACCAGTGTGAAGCGTCCTACGGCGCCGGAAACGTTCTCTGCGGCAAAGACGCCTGCTACAACCCGGGTCGGGGCGCCTGCTGCAGTGATGGCAGTACGTTCAATCCTCCCTAGTTAATCTCCATCTCCACAGCATCAGAAATCGCCATCGCTGACATTGATGTTGTTGCCTAGCCCACTGCCCAGCCGGCAAAGAATGCTACCTGAGTGGCAGCACCTACAAATGCCGTGCCGGCGGCCCGTCCGGCAGCCCCAGCTCTGGTTCTGGGATCACCCCCACCTCCTCCGGCATCCTCAACACCGGTACACCAGTCGGAGTCATCGGAGGCGGATCAACAGATCCGACGTCAAGCGCGTCAAGAATCACCCGGAGCACATCGCAATCTCCATCAAGCACGGGCTCGTCATCGGCTTCGACGAGCACTGGCGTCGCGGCTTCTAACGGTGTCGCTCCCGCTTTGTTAGGGAAGGATACAGGTGCTTATGCTGCCGTGGGTGCGGGTTTATTAGCATTCGTGGGACTGCTGTGACCGCCCTCCTAGTCAAATGTTTTCTTTCTCCATAGGATTTCTTTTGTGATACTGTCTAAAGTCTTAATCATATTCTATCCCTAATTTTGCGAGGTCGTCCGTCTGGCTTCTTCACCCACTGAATGTGAATAGCTGGCTGGCTGGCTGGCTGGCTGGCTGGCTTAGGAGCCTTCCCATCTGCTTCTCGAGCTGTCAGACAAGTCGGAAAAGATGAGTCCCAGTTTGGGTGACAAACAAAATCTTCAAGCACCCTCATCACAGGCAACGCGGAGAGGAACGCGGGTGATATATCCCCGGCCGTGATTGTGGTAGAATTGGTCGAGAGCCTAATGCATGTGTCAAACAGCCTAGGCCTCAGGGCGTCCATTGGTCAGGGTTTCAGCTAGCCTGCGCCCTATCCAACGCCCTGTCCAATAAGGCTATTTTGAGCGCATTTCTTGAGTATATAACACTCATTCAATGCCCCATTCTACATAGATTTAGACAGTTAATTCTATCC
>JAABUK010004981.1_pt1 | contig 21164 bp, 21 predicted proteins | sample 5559141 | NCBI WGS metagenome assembly JAABUK01 (sample SAMN10711869, study PRJNA513367) | rock metagenome | isolation source: Antarctica rocks | place: Antarctica: Victoria Land, Pudding Butte nord | collected 2016-01-03
GCAGCAATGATCCTGTGAAGCAAGACCTCGTCGCCGACCAAGATAGGCGCTTTTTGTAACTTGGCGATGGCATAGAGCTTGATATCTTCATTGGACGGTACGATGTCAATCTGCGGGCTGCTGTTAAAGATGTCAAACGTCTGGTGAGGTAGGGAAGAAGCAAATAGTCGGGTCGGCGAGTCTCGGATCGAGGTGAGGAGATGCAGCAAGTCGTGTTGGTAGTCGGGCGGGCATTCGTCCAAGGCGTCGAAAATAATATACGTCCTCTGAAAACGCCTAGACACAGCTAGAAGAACAGAGATGATACGTGAGAAGGGTATATGCTCCGACTTAGCAGCATGGGCTTCGAGCTGTGTCACTTCATCAACGGGTGATAAGGACTGCAAATACAATTGCTCAACCAGCGCCAGCGCGACATTCCGCAGTGGAGTGGGTGTGCTATAGCTGAAGTAGAAGTAAGCTAGGCCGGTGTTCGAGGATCTACTGTCCTGCTGCCATTTTCGGACTGCATCAATTGCCAATGACCTGCACGTTCCACAGTGTCAGTAACCCAGCTAGAGAACAGGGTAAGAAGCTGAGTGCCGGGGAACAGGACTGACATTAGGACAGTCTTTCCAGAGCCAGGTAGTCCGGGGCAGAAGAGCGTGTTGGAAACACGCTCCCGGACAAGCCATCTCCGGAAAACCGAATGACTCACAAACCACAGACCAGTGCCGGCTACTCTGGACGCGCGCGCCAACTCATGGATTTTGGTATACTCAGCACAATCTCTCCACAAGGTTCGGGTGGGGTCAACTGTGCGCTTTGGAAGCAGCTCCTCGGACGATGAGAACGTGGAATTTCAATACTTGGCGGCCATCAGCATTTAGACCTCAGCGAAGAGTCATTTTCCGGGGCTTACCTATCCCTCAATCTGGAGAGACAATCTTGAAGATACTGGACATCTTCAAGGGCTTCTGCAGGCGTTATTGGGAACTTGGTGGCTTGTGGTGGCCTTGGGGCATTGATTGGGCGCCACGGCAGCTCGTAATGCTGGAAGCTAAAGACGGCAAGAGAAACCTGCCTCAGCAGCCTGAATCCCAACCAGATGAGGCGGCGCCTCACGTCCTCAAGGCAAATAAGTAGATCTTTGGGGACAATGACGGCTTCTGTCACGGACAAAGCCGTCACCTCGAGAGACAGCAGGACGTTGCGAAGCTGCGAAAGCTCATAGATCAATCGCTCAGCCAGCACCCGGCTCGAGTAGTCCCAATCCCCATAGAGCGATCCAGTGACCTGTATCGTCAACCCCAACAGGCTTGCCGCAGCAGAAGCGAATGAGGGCTCATAACCTGATGAATGAGTGTATGAAGAGAAGAAGCTATCTACGCAAACTAGCAAGGAAGAAGGAAATAGGCCTGTGCTGAGTAAGCAGCCAAGGAGGACCTACAACACCCTCTCGTTGACCACGGATACGGAGAATGTTCACTGGATATTGGTTTGCAGCTGTCGTTTGTTCTGTACCGCACATCTTCCGCTCCAAGTCTCCCCTCTGCAGAAGCCCAACTATACCTTCTACCGGCAGCAATATTTGTTGTTCACAACCCAAGTATTCTATGCTCGAACAGACCGACAAGGCAGAAAGGGCGTTCTGAATTGGTTGCGTGCTTCAGCCGCTCTTTTCGCCCCCCTTCCTCGGAAAACCTTTCGCCGCAGACCGCTCGACGAGGCGTCCACTTTCCTGTCAACATAATTCGCTCGAGCATCATACGTCGGATAGAGAGAAGGGTCTGCGAACAGAATCTCTCTCTCTTTATGGCTCCACAAGACAAACTATTATCCCTGGACATGGGCAATGAGGATTGCTTCTATCGATTCCGAAGGGATTGCGAATTCACCAGGACTGTCGTCTACGTTCACCTCCAAAACCTAGATATTATCGCACAGGATCGCCAGACTTATGGACCAGAGGTGATCAAAGATCTGAGGAGCAATGTGGAAGTTTGGGATCAACAATGGACCACCTTGACGGTATTTCGGGAAGATGGGAAAGTCCGATATATGCAAGACCGGTGGAAACCGCACTTCCTCCTCCTTGATGCTGCTGCTTCAAGTGATCTACCTCGTCTAAATTTCCTAGATCTGGAGATTCGACATGGCTTCAAGAACCGTGTGTTTCTGGTACAGGATGGCACGCAACGGCAGATCCTCAAAATTTGTCCATTTGAGTTCGAGCTTCAGTACTTCAGACGGGAGGTGAAGGCCTACAACACGCTCTCCGAGCGAGGATGCAGCCTAATCCCCCGCTTATCCGCTTACGTCTTCGAGAGAAGTAAAGAGCAGATAATTGGCTTCATATGCGAGGAGTTCCGAGGGAGGTTCGCTGAGCCTAGTGATTATAGCGAGTGCAAGCGTAGTCTTCGGCGACTGCACTCCTATGGTGTCGTCCATGGAGATCTCAACAAGTTCAATATCATCATCACTGCGTACGGCCCTCGGTTCATTGACCTCGAGAAATCGGTGCTAGATACCGACGAACGAATCTCGAAAGACGAATTCTCACGCCTGCAACAAGAAGAGTTCGACAAACTTGAAAAGGCTTTGAGCGATGAAGAAGGCTGGGGGAAGCCTTGGCCAGAATTGAAATTATGAATACTATCTGACCCTCTTAGTTCTTTATCACGGCCGAAATCTCTTGTAATGCAAACGTCCCCCATTACTCCTTCGGATGACCACATCAGTTCAAACTCAATTAGGCTATAGAAAATGGGTAAACTGACCTGATGCGCTTTGATTGCAGGGACGGCATTTGTGTGGTGACTGCTTCTGCTCTTTGTATCGTGCGCTTTATTTTACACTTGACAAATTCGCTGTTGAGTGAGTGGCCACAAGTGTATCGAATCTGATACTGTGTGCATTCGGCCTGTTGAGGAGGCATGCTGGAGCAGCAGCTGTCGAGTTCCACCAGGGAGAATGCGAGTTGGAGAACCGTAACGATAACCTAGACAGTATGATTAGCTGTGTGGACTGCATGGTGGATGGAGAGGCTCGTCGTGGCATTCACCTTGGGCGTGGAGGATGTGGCTGTGCCTGTCGGAAGAATGAAAACCCAATTTGCGTAATTACGCGCAGAATCAGAAGGGCAATCTTTGTGCTTGTAAAAGAATATGCTAAGTGCGATGGGTGGAATGAGGCAGGTCGTGCATGAGGGAAGATATAGCGCTTGGCACCCTGATGTAGAATACGGAGTAATACTCGCTGCTTAGTCTGGACAATCTTGTTGGTTGCGTACAAGGGCAAAGGAAAACTTTTATCATGCGATTCGCTATGCTATGTTTGTTATGCTGCGTGCTATTAAGAACGCGAGGAGGCCATGTTGGTATATCCAACTGCTTTGTACGGAAAACTGAGAGTACGTATTGACATGCGTGGTTCTCTGGGGCTCATTCGTTATCGTCATCGTCATCGTCCTCCTTCTATATTCTTTCTTTATCTTCGTCATTCGTTGGCGTCGTGTTTCCCTTTGAGCGGGACATACTGTACGGCTCCTGAGAGGTACATAGCAAGGGTCAGCAGTCGTTCGCAGACTCAAAAGCCACGAAGCTGGCCTTCAACTCACCAAAACCTTCTTGGCATTGCAGATCCTCCACGCCAAGTTCTTCACATTGCCGTCTGCTCTCACCACCTCTGGTGCGAGTTCAATGCCAAATATTTGGTGAACAGCGAAGACGACTCTGCGTGCAAACTTGCCGTCGCGCTCTACCAAGGTACCATAGGGGCCATCGACGGTATCAGGCGCGATGTCCGGGTCTCGATCGAAACAGTTCCTAACAACTGGGAGCAATGCTTTCTCAACAGCTGCGCGGAGGATGGTGTCATGCTGTGCATTTGCACCATTGTAGTTGACCTCGTCTTCATCGAAGCGTGCGATTCGTATTTCGAAAGGAAGCGAGATAGTCATGACATTGTGCTTTCCATTATGGTGATATCGAAACTCGAACACGCCCTGAGTCCACCAGAGCTTGTCGCCAGAAAAGACCATCTCACCAGTCATGCAGTCTTGAGATCCGCAGTCATCTTTGTCAACTTGCGGGTACGCTCTCCGAACATCGCTTGCGACGAGACCCCGCTCTGGTGCTAACGAATCGTACTCGCCAGGATTCGTGGCAATCCAGCGGCCTGATGATGAAACCCTTGTCACATCGCGACTCGCATTGTCGGCTATCATGTAGAGACCTACCCAGTCTTTCTTGCTGTGGTTGGGTGGTGCTCTCCATTTAACTTTGATTGGAGCGCCATACTCGAAGATCAAGGTCTTGAAGCTACTCGTGCGTTCTGGTGATGCACGAGCATATTCAGCTTCCTTGTAGCTGTTGCGCTGGTTTTCAGCTTGGGGTGAAGAAGGGGTGCCCTCGATCTCTAAAGAATAGTCTTTGGGACTGAAGCCGACAATGTCTAATTCGACGCGCGTGATGCTGATGCGAGCCGGGTACTTGTTAAACAAGTCTTTGGTATCTTTCATGATGGTGTGGACTCCAGCAGCAAGCTTTGGTCGTGCAGCGTCCAGGAAATCTTCCACGAAATCGAAAGTTTCGCCTAGGACTTTGTCCATGCCGTCTTGCCACTGGCGTAATGGCGGTGGCAGCGATCTTTTCAGACTTCGGACCAAGCCAGCATCTTGCCGAAGCTGCCTACCGTAAAGTTTCTGCATATGTGGCCGTTCAACAAGCTGAATAAAAGCCAGACTGGCGACATGACTCAACACTGCCAAGAAGAAGATGGCACGACTTCCAGTTATCAATGCAACACCCCAGACACCTGCTAGCCCTAGGACTCGCTCAGGGTTATTGAGAAATCGATAGATTCCACTGTAGGTCAATTTGGGTGACTGGTCGAAGAAGAAGTCGCCAAAGAACCACCCAAATTCGCCAAGGGACTCGTAAATGCTTACAGATACCCAGAGCTGCACAGCAATCAAGCTGAATCCAATGACATGCTTCAGCAGAACAAACCCGGTGGTCCAATCAACCGGGATCCCGTACACTTTCCACGCGGCTGCCCCAAAGCTAGCATAGCACAATGTCATGCTCAGATGATAAGTGCCTTTCCATTGTCTCCAAGCTTCCTCTGTGCTATCACCGTATTTGAGAAAATGGCGAGTCCATTTTTTCTTTTCAGATTGGCGGTTGAGGAGATAGCCAATACCAACAGAATACCACAGCCTCCATAATGCAGCATTAGCGACGAAAACAGCTTGATGGAATGGCGTGGATGGAGTCAAAGCCGTTAGAGCAGCAACAAGAAATAGCGAAAGTAGTACAGAACTATCTGTAGTCCGGTACAAGTCGATATTTTGCAGTCCGATGAGATTATGGACAGATGATGGCTGACCATGTTTGAGCAGAGAAGGCGCCTCGTTGCTATCGCTGCTTGTGGGCCGGTCGCGTAAGGCGGACTCTAGCTCAGTGTATCGTCTCCTCGGAGGTGGCGAATTATAGGTTCGCTCTATATGAGGGTTCTCCACCCAAACCAGAAAAATGAATTGTGCAGCGTGAGCAGCAATGGAAATAAACAGGACTTTATAGCTGGCAGCCATGAGGGAAATGCCATAATAGCCTGCGTAGCCTACCGAATACATAGGGTGAGGAGCCATTTCGAAAACCCCATCGAATGTCAGCTGTTGGTCGATAAGGTAGAAGAAGTCACCCCAATACCATGCGAAATCTTTGACGACACGATGAGCGTCAAGCTTGACCCATAGATTGAATGCTACTAATGACCAACCAGCAATCCAGCGTGCCGTTGTTCCAAGAGCAGTCTCACCTTCTGGCCGGCCACCGCAGGCGGCTGCGAACAGACAGTAAGAGACGAAATCACACATCAATATGAGATCAACAACTCGACGGAACACAAGCCATGTGTTGTACTCAATCGGAGCTTCTTCGAATTTGTAATCCTTCGGAATCTTTGTCTCGAGCTCTCTTTTCATGAAATAGAACAGCTTAGGGTGAGGATTCTGTCCGCTTGCTGGATTGAGGAAGATTTTTGACTTCTTAGCCCAACGTACAAGCATCTGGTGATGAGACTGCATCTGTAACAGGCAGCCAATACCGAGATTGTAGCTTGCCCTCCAAAACGTGAAGACGACTGCGAAAGCAGGTATCTTCCAGGGCGTTGGAAGTAGCCATAGAGCCAGAATATGAAGTCCGAGGATGAAAAGCACAATTAGATCTGAAAGGTTTTTTGGTTCCGAAGGTGAGAGTAGTTGGGAGACCATGTCATGTGTGTACGGTACAGTAAAGACTAGGTACAATGTATTAGCTTTTCCAGACGAAGATGTATGCAGAAACCGTGGGCGAGCATCCATTCCGTTGCTGAACAGGTACAGTTCCTCACCTATTCCGTCCGATGTCCTGCCGAACGTTTTTTTGTCCTTTTCCTTTTTCTCCGCTTTTTCTTCAAGAGCATTGAGATGGAGAACTGCCTTTCTGGCCTCTTCATGATCGTTTGTCTGGAGTGCTACATTGCGTTCTCGGAGACCCTCTGCGTCTAGAGCAGCCTTGCCTGTAAGGCCACTCATGATCCGAGAAGGCGATTGTGGTGCCTGCCAGATTGACTGCGGCGGAAGCCAGCTTGGTTGGCTTCTGTGCGAGCCGAATACTGTGGAGAAGTTTCCTTGCGACGGGAGCTGGGTGTCGAGTATCGTGCCACGACGGAACCGTGCTCCAGTTCAAACTCTACCGACAACTTTCTGCAGAATTCATTTGACACAGTGATACGGACGTGGGGTAAACAAGAAATATACGTCTGACAGCAGGTGGATGCTCTTGGCGCTGCTATGACGCAAAAAACTTGAACCCTTCCATGTGGATATCTGCCGTGGAGAATACAGGACATCAGGCTATTACTTCACGGCTTTCCCACGGAGAGGAGAGTGCATGAGTACACAGAGGATACAATAGTACCTGCATTAGCCACCATGAAACAAAAGAGATTGGCCGCCCTGAGGTCCAGATAGACTGGTAGCTCCTCTCTGATGGGGGCAAAAAGTCTTACCAATCCACTGCTGCCACTCTTGACATTAGTATTTACAAGGAACGAAGGTCTACCGTCTAGGTATCACATAAGAAACTCATACGCGAGTGCAATAATAGCGTGCACTACTCATTTGATCTCTCATAAGTTGGTGTCTGCCAATGGCACCCTCTTTCGAGGAGCCCGAGGCTGCTGCCCTGGAAGCTCCTCTGCGAGCTGCCCCGGAACTCGTTGCCCCGGAACCAGGTACATCTCCACCACACTCCTCCAACCTGCCTGCTAACAATGTGACCAGAACACTGTCCAGGTCCCCGATCCGAGAAAGCTGGTCAAGGCGACGCTTGTGAAGGCTGTCCCAATCAATCAATATGCGCTTCTGCCCCAAAAGGCCCAGATCCCGATATACCCCTGATCACAGCCCGTCTGTCTGGCATAAGGCACAAGATACTCGTGTTATCCGGGAAGGGCGGTGTTGGCAAATCAACCTTCTCCTCGCTCCTCTCGCACGCCTTCGCCTCGAACCCAGATCTGAATGTAGGGATCATGGATACAGATATATGCGGACCATCAATACCGAAGATGATGGGTGTTGAATCAGAAACAATTCATATTAGTAATGCAGGATGGAGTCCTGTATGGGTCACAGATAACCTGGGCGTCATGAGTGTGCAGTTCATGCTGCCAAATAGAGACGATGCGGTGATATGGCGGGGGCCGAAAAAGAATGGACTGATCAAACAATTCTTGAAAGACGTTGATTGGGGCGAGCTCGACTACCTGATTGTGGACACGCCGCCTGGAACATCTGACGAGCATTTGTCTGTGAATTCTTTCATGAAGGAATCCGGCATCGATGGTGCAATGGTGGTCACGACGCCGCAAGAAGTCTCACTCCTAGATGTGAGGAAGGAAATCGACTTTTGTCGAAAAGCAGGTATCAGAGTACTTGGCCTGGTCGAGAATATGTCTGGCTTTGTGTGTCCAAAGTGCACTCACGAGTCTCAGATCTTCAAAGCGACCACGGGGGGTGGCAGACAGTTGTGCAAGGAGATGAACGTTCCATTCCTGGGCGCTGTACCTCTCGATCCGAGGATAGGTATGGCTTGCGATTTTGGAGAGAGTTTTATGGACAGCTTTCCTGACAGTCCTGCCTGCAAAGCTTTAAGAGGAGTCGTCAGAAAGATTGGGGAGATTATTGGCGAAGACCCAGATCAATTATTGCCAGACGGGCCGATCTGATCAAACCAAATCACGACCTCGATCACATCACTGGGATTGGGCATGACTCGTGTTGGATATTGCATAGGGAGGCGTTGGAATCGCCAGACATCATAGACAGAGCAGACACCCTTGGGCATTTGACTACATGGCTTGTGATGGCTCATCTCATTCTTCCAGGAGCACGGTCCATCCGATGACTGCAGGTATGCTTGGTCCGAAGCTGGCATGTATGCGGAGACCAGAGAACCCGGTTGGCAGAATAGTACAAAGGTGTGGACATGACCCGCTTGAATCCGTACCTGGAGTAGAGGCTATTTAACTACTACGGTACCAGGCATAAGTTTTCGTAGCTCGGCGCTAGTATGCGCTTGTGATAGATACAGCGCCAAAACGCTTGATTCATACGCTTGCCTATTTAGCAACTAGTTTCGAGTATACCTGCTCCCTGGCATACCAAGCGCGTCGATAGCGTGTAACCTGCTAGCAAGGATCTGTTGTAAAATCAGCGTTTTCGTACAATGATACTAGCGCCGAGCTACGAAAACTTATGCCTGGTACCGTAGTAGACAGGAGTGACGACTGGCTCATCAACGCCAAAACTGTGGATGATGCGTTTCGGTCGACGTTTGTGGCCAGGGCGGCTGCTGAAGAGTCGAGAGTCAAGACACGCGTTTGAGCGGACATTGTTTCAAGTGTGGAACTAGACCAGAATTGATTGGCCTACCGGAGGATGTGCAGCTTTGAATATGGACCGATTGGTTCCTGTGTGCGGTTGAGCGGTGGGTCGATGTTTAGGATCGTCAGCTAGCCACAAGCTCCACGTTTCGATGAAACCTCCTTTCTTTTCACTACATCTCCTCCACTACAGGTCCACAGTCTGGTTCTCCGTATTCGTACTACCAATCACCACACACTCCTAAACCATTTTCCAGTCTTTGCAGAGTCAACCCTCGTCTTGTGCGGAACCGTGCACAGACAGCTTCTTCACAAGCCGGGACCACCACTCATTTCCGCGGGTTCCCCACAGCGGTCATCTTCCTAATGTCCAGACTGATGCCCCTGGCGACAAAGGATAGGCACCGAGCTTCCTCCTCTTCTACGCATCGCATGAAATTAATGACTGGCTGCTCGGTGCTGCTATGCATCCATGTGGGGCGACGACTTGGCCCTGTTGAACAATGAATATTCTTTACTTCCACGTTTCTTCTCTCCATTCTTTCTCACTTCTTCTGTGTTCGAGTCCTTTCTCGAGCTTGCCCTTTGCTCCTTCTTTCGCTTTGCTGCGTGCTTCTCCGTCCTTCATTCCTTCCTTGAGAAGCCGTGCTCGCTATTCCATCTTTTTGCTTCTTTCGTCTTTCTCCTACGAGCAGCATTTACATCTTGCAGACAATAACTAGCTTTATCGTTCTCTTTCGAAGATTGCTGGGCAGTCACGATGTTTCGGTTCCAATCACTCCTTCTCGTCACTCTTTTGGTTACAGATATCCTTGCCGCTCCAGCTCAGCATTTGAGAAAGAGATCTTTCAAGATCCCAAGAGTCCAGCAGCACAACTATATTCCGGATGGAACATTCGCCTTACGCAAAGCATACAGGAAATTTGGATTCGGAACTCTCGACACCTTTCCTACTACGAACTTTGCTCCGAAACTCGCAGCCGCCAACAATGGGGGAAATGCAACCAAGGATGGCGAAGTGTCTGCCTCACCGACTCAGAACGATGCCGAGTTTCTGTCCCCGGTCAACATCGGCGGTCAGACACTTGTCTTGAACTTTGATTCGGGCTCTTCCGATATGTGAGAATTCAAAGCAAAAGCTTGTGGTTGACAAAATCTAACCGCGGACATAGGTGGGTGTTCAATACAGGATTGCCAGCAAGAAGTCAGCAAGGCCACACCTTGTATGATCCCAGTAAGTCCACGACAGTGGCTGAAATGCAAGGCTCGACCTTCAATATATCCTATGGTGACGGCTCCTTCTCGCGCGGCCCTGTTGTGACCGACACTGTGGACATTGGCGGCGCAACTGTGGAAAAACAAGCCATTGGAATCCCAAACGCTGTCTCTCAATCTTTCACACAAGACGTGAATTCCAACGGCCTCGTGGGACTCGGCTTCTCTAAGATCAATACTATCAAACCGCAAAAACAGAAGACCTTTTTTGACAACGTCCTACCAAATCTTTCGCAGCCAGTTTTTACTGCGAGCCTTAAAGCTGGCGTTGCCGGGGCTTACGAATTCGGGAACATCGACAAGAGTCAATTTCAGGGAGACTTGACCAGTGTTCCCGTCGATGCAACCCGAGGATTTTGGCAATTCGGCTCTGCACAATTCGCCGTTGGCAATGGCACCTCACAAACTGCGTCAACAGGCTCAGGCACAGCTATCGCAGACACAGGGACATCATTGATGCTCATGGACGATGAGATCGTGCAAGCATACTACGCGGAAGTCGATGGAGCACGTCAAAGCCCAGAAGTCGGTGGCTTCGTTTTCCCTTGCGCCAGTGTTCTACCTGATCTCAAAGTCGCCGTTGGCGACCGCTATATGGCCGTGATTTCTGGCAAGCTGATGAATTTCGCCCGAGCCGGATCTGATACTCGAAGCGGTGGCCAAGGTCAGTCAACCTCTTCTCAAATAGATTCTCGGATGCTGACACACTACTAGTCTGCTTTGGTGGTATACAATCGAATCGAAAAGCACCCTTGCAGATCTTTGGAGATGTGTTCTTCAAGTCACAATTTGTAGTTTTCAATGGAGCTAACCCTCCAACGTTGGGCCTGGCGCCTCATGCATAGACGTTCCTTTTTTACACTAAGACCAATTGGTCTACCAGGGATAAGAAAGTGATGGGCTTTGGTATTGAACAGTGCCTGGTGGTCATGTACCGGGCATTGAAGGACGGTGACTAATGATAGATCTGAACTAGAACGAAGATGCAGTCTGTGTTCTAGACTACAGTCGCGGTATAGATCGGTTGCTGAAGTGTGTTGCTACCATGTCTTGTGACCTTCAATCCGTTGCGAGGATGCCCTTCGCGGAACAGGACATATCCCATGTCCAATTGATCTTTCCGTTTTCCACCTCACTGTCCATGGCAGCTGCCACGATGAACGCCTTTCGCCAGCAGAGCGCTCTGATCCGGAGGGCCTCTTCCCTTTATCTCCGGCCCTCTACATTCTCATTCTTTGAAGCAGAGGTGTCTCGTGCCATTCCCATCCCAAAGAGGTCTCGCATCATTCCTTTAGCATCCTTCACCGAGTATTCTTCCAATGTAGGCATGGACTCGACACATTCCGACTCCGAGCAAGATTCAATATGCTCCCTGAAAGCGCATGAACCGTCCGAACACCGTCGAAGCCTGTCTAGCGACGAGGAACTAGAGGCGTGGGATGGCAGCACCATAGTCGACAGTCCGGACAGTGCACGGACCACCACACATTCACGTTTGCAAAAAATCATCTGGGGAAGTGGAAATGCGAATCTTGGCACCGGCTTCAATCCTCCATTGGAGTGGCCGCTGGCTCAAAGAGTTCCAAATATTAGAGATCTTGTTGCTGTCGACGCTAGTGAGATTGTTGAACCTGTTCTTGAAGACGAAATCAAGCTCCAGAATAGCGAGAATTGCTCGGCACCCCCTCGAGACGGTCAGCCCTCGAAACGCTCAGTGAAAAGAGCAGCCAAGAACGAGCAAAGAAAAGCTACAAGGAAAGCAGCGAAGCAAAGAAACGGTGCCGACCAGCGGCCTGTGCGTGAGTCCAGATCTCACGAAGACGGGCTCCCGACCTGTCTCAGCTCTTCTAGTGACGACGATCTAATCCCCAGCGGACACCCAATCAATCATACAGTCAACAAAATTCAAAACGGGTCCCCCAAATTCAACGCTCCGAGCAGCACTGCTAAACCTTCATCAAAGAAAAGGCTCTTAGGAGGCGCTCAAGAACAACTCTTCTTGGCGCAAGCCGGAGTCGGCAACGTGGAAGACCTCACAGTCCGCACAGAAAAGGTCTCGACCATGGATTCATCAAAACCCGCTAAACCATCACAACCACCTTCCGACGGTACTACAGCTACACCTATTCCCGAAAATCAGAACAAAGCTCAACCCCAACAGAAGAAAGAGAAGGCGCCCAAAGCCCCCAAACAACCTTCCGCGACAACAGCTCTCCCACTCTCTCCAGCACTAATAGACCTTCGCGTTGGCCATATCCTCCGCTGCATCCCGCACGAAAATGCCGACTCCCTCTACGTCTCAACCATTGCCGTGGGCGACCCGGAAGGCACCGACAATACCCACAAAGACGACGAGACAAGTCGTATCGTCAGGACAGTATGCTCAGGTCTCCGAGGTCTGATACCCATCGAGCAAATGCAGGATCGGAAGGTGATCGTTATGGCGAATCTGAAACCAGTTACGATGCGGGGCATCAAGAGCGCGGCGATGGTTCTGGCAGCCTCTCCGCCACCGAAGGAAGGGGAAGATTCGCATTCCGCTGATAGGGTGGTGGAACTGGTGGCCCCACCCGAGGGAAGTGAAGGCGGCGATAGGGTGTATTTTGAGGGATGGGACTATGGGGAGGGGAAGGGACCAGAAAAGGTGCTGAATCCGAAGAAGAAGCAGTGGGAGGCTGTGCAGCCAGGGTTGTACACGAGTGAGAATTTGACCGTGGTGTTTGATGCGGGCAGAGTCCAAGGTGTTGAAGGGGGAAAGGGAGAATTGGTGGTGGAAGGGGAGAAGGGGAAGTGTAAGGTACAGAATTTGAAGGGAGCCAGGCTATCATGAGGCATTCGTATTGAACGGTGCTCTGAACTTCGACGACGCAACGGGGGGAACATGCTCTAGACTTAGAATTGAAGATAGACTCTCGTCTGAGTAAGAATGAGTCCTCAGTGAAGCATTCCTACTTTACTGCGGTCGGCGCGCCCTTCTGAGGAGACGGAAGAGCGCCACTACCCTCGTTTTTGTACGAAAGTGTCCCAGTAGGTGACCCTTCGCATACCATAGAGTCATCCCCTCATACTTAGTCGTCCATCTTGTAGGAGTTGAAGTCATACCGCACGCGGGAAGGAAGAAGACTTGGCATGTCATAATTCTTCTTGTAAAAGACGGGCAATCCGAGACTTACACGGACAGCTCTGGGGACGTTGTAACAGTTCGGAGCAAAGCTCTCCCACGATACACGATGGAACATTCCCCAGAGTGGGTTGCTGTACTACCTTCGCAACATGTCTAATTCCATAAAGGACTTTCCAGAGCGCGATTCTCGAGTCGGATATGTCTTGAAAGAGCGTGGCTTTGCCAGTACAGCCGAGCACATCGATCGGAGGTGAATTCAACATTCATCGCGGTGGAGGCCTGGGAATGGAGGCCTATCCGGTGGTGTCGTTGCAGTTGGGATCCCAGGCCTCTGATTTGTTGATTGTGCTGTTTATTGCCAAGTAATCAGAGCTACATAGCCGAAGCGGGAGGCTTCTGGCCCGAGGCGCCAGATCGCCCTTGGTCCCACCATTTGTTCGAGCCCACCACGGCGGCTACACGGAACCAGCAATAAACCACACTGCGTCTGTGAAGGTGGTTTCTTCACGCCCGAGACGGCTTGTCTCATCTTTCACCACAGGTTGCGTTTCGGCGGAAGACGAAAACGCCTCGTAATGTCAGTGATCAGAAGTCGTTGGTGGTATCACCGGATCCTACGCTTTGCCTGACATTAGATATCTTGATACTACTCCGATGTATATAGTATTCATTCTGCCTCTACCTTTTGTACTCGGTACAAAGTCTCAGCCTTTTTAATGCGATTGCTGATCATCCCACATCATATCTCAACTCTCTCGAGCGATGCAGTTTCAAGTTCTTTCGGACCTCCACCTCGAGCTTGGTCAGCAATACTCAGCCTTTCAGATCCCGGTGCAAACTGGTTCCCTTATCCTTGCTGGCGACATCGGCAGACTGCAAGATTATCAACCCTTTCTTACATTCCTCCAAGTCCAATGTCAGAATTTCCAGCAAGTCTTCCTCATCCTGGGCAACCACGAATTCTACGGCATCACCCGAGCCGAGGGTCTGCAGGTCGCGGCGAAGCTCTCACAAGAATCTGTACTGCAAGGCCGACTTGTCTGATTGGAACGCACCAGGTTTGATTTTCCTGGAGAAAATATCACTCTTCTCGGTTGTATACTGCACTCATATATCTCACGAGACTCTCGCGACATCGTCTAATTAAAAGTGAAGGATTTTTCACGTATCTTATAATGGACGGTCGATGATCATAATGCTGGTCACGAGGAAGAGCTGCGTTGGCTTCGGGACGAAATTAAGAGCATCAGGAATCAGGAGCGCACTAATCAGATGGGAAGGGGAAATCCCCGGAAGAAGACCGTGGTGGTGACGCATCACGCGCCGATAAGAAAGGGGAGCAGCAAACCTCAGCATGAGAACAACCCTTGGTCTGACGGCTTCGCAACGGAACTTCTGACTCCTGGCACGAAGAAGCTAGCAAAACCCCTCTTGGAAGTGGACTGCTTTGTCTTTGGTCATACTCATTTTACCACATTATGTACGCGAGGATCGGTGAAATTAATCAGCAATCAGCGTGGATACGTCTTCCCAGGGCAGCAGCAGAATGCAGTTGATTATCTTGAGGGAATTGGTGCAAATCAAAGAAACCACCGTCCTATGGTGCTGGGTAGAAGAGAAGCAGCGATCTCTCTTCCTCGCTCGCTTGCTACGAGGAAACCACCATACGACGGCAGAGCCGAGGTTTCAAGAATTTGACGTTGCTAGGTGTATCGATGTATAAGCGATATGTGTCTACTACTTTTGCCGGCTGAAAAATCCATTTTAGTAATCAATTATTCGCAAATCACGAAAAATTAGATCAAAGATCAATCTCGTGGATGATTTTATTCAACGTTTAGATACAGTGTAGGCAGATGCCAAGACTTCCCGGAAACCGAGGGACTCTGCTCATCACGGGAGAGCTTAGAGCGGCATCACCGCCATCCGTAACGGAGGGGACCTTTCTGTTCTCTTGGCAAATCTCAAACATCACCAACTTGAACCACATCCTCCCGCGACCGCGGTCATGAGTGTCAATTCCGTCTGTTTAGGATTTGCTTGACGCTCTTGCATATGCCGATTGAGTACTGTCTACACATTGTCTATCACCACCGAATCATTCGAGCTTTGAGTCCAATGCGTTACCCGCTTCGTTCACCTCTCCATTAGGCATCTCCCAGAACCCCTCCAACCAGGCCTTCGAGATGTCGAATCCCTCGCAGCTCTTCCTTCTCGCCGACCACATCAAGCTCTCCCTACTCGAGCGACAGAGGGCTATCTCATTGAACCTCGACCCTACCCCGACTCAATCCTCCCAGATCGCCCGTTCTCTAGAATCCTTCAGAGAAGGCCTTGAAGCCCTTGAGAAATCTCCTCAGTCAAATACCTCAGACGTTGACCAACTTCAGCGCCTCCGCTCACAATACAATGACCTCTCCCGCCAGTTCTATGGAGACAATCTTCCATCTACCGCAGAAGCTACAATCACTTCACCCAATGACCCGGCGCTGGCAGCAGATTTCGACAGAGCCCAGCAACCGGGCAAAAGCCCAGCTCGGTCTTCAAGCCTGAAGCGCGAAGCCTCGAAAGCTTCTAAAAGTGTGCGTTTCCGTGACAGTGAAGAAGACGATGTATTGGACCCCAATCGAAACGCACTCTTCCCTGCGAAGTACACAGACGACCCAAATCCTGAAGAGCTCGATTTGACAGGAACGATGTCCAACGAACAGATTCATGCTTACCATTCACAAGTCATGGCCGAGCAAGACGAGCAATTAGATAGGCTAGGCGAGTCGATCGGCCGGCAGAGACATATAAGTATGCAGATCGGAGATGAGCTAGAGGGGCAAGTTGAATTACTGGATGATGTCGATAGAGGCGTCGATAGGCACCAGGGGAGGCTCGATGGAGCAAAAAGAAGATTAAAGGGGGTTAGTACCAAGGCGAAAGAGAATTGGGGTATGACGACAATCATTGTGCTGATTGTCATATTGGTGCTTTTGATCGTGTTATTCAAATGAGGACTGGGATCATGGATGCATATACATTGACGCGAACAAACGGGTATAGGGCTGGACATGAGTATGAATGTATCACTAGATGGGTGCCTGTTGAAATGGCCGGAGGTAACTTCTGAATACTAGTAATACTTAGGGCAAAGTATCCTCTTCGTCCATTCCAAGGCTTGCTCACTTGACAGATTGTTCCCTGGCACGTAGAGACAGCTAGGAATTGATTCGCGACGAAGCAGTGGTCGTAATGCGTCTGCAGGCCGGTGTACTTCATGTCATTGCTTGGGGAGGAACATTCTTTAGTACTTCCGAGGCCGGCCGCGGCATCCGCAAGATAGACATCTAGCTGGATGAGTTTGCCAACCTCCGTACATTTGTCAACAGTCAGCCTCGACGTGCCTCAGCAACTAATCTGTGTGTCGGACTGACAACGTGTCTCACCAATCGCCCATAAACTCGTCACCAGCTCTTTCGCTGTACAAAAAGAAAGTTGGGCTTGTGGCACCCATTAATTCTCAGCCTGATGAGACACTGTCGTACCTATCGACCTTATCGCCAGAAGCTGCAAAGCGAGAAGGCGTGATTCACCATTTTGATACTTCTGCTTGATTTCGAGACTCTCAGATATGCCTCATCTATCCAGAAAAAGTAATATGCCGGTAGGGTGCGGCCGCCAAGTCCACGACGTACCAGTGCGCAAATGGCCTTTCAACTTCTGGTCTACGACGAAGCTGGTCTGTGACAAGGTAGCCTTGCCGTCAAATCTGTCATAGACTACTCACCTCCATCATGAACCATCGTCATTTTCTAGTGCTCTCTGACTGCGCGTTTACCATCTTCCATCTCGGCGCTCGAAACTATGAAGGCCATGTTTCCTCATGTCTTTGTATTGTGGCTTGTGCAGTGGGCTTCGTGTGCCCAAAGACCATTTACGGCGGCTGAGCAACTACAGCCAAGGCATGTGATTCGTCTCAGAGGAGACTGCGGGACCGACGCTTGATAGCAACCAACTATCTTAGCATGGATGGATGGAGATTCTGATTCACAGCTTGAGCATTGGTGGGTCAAAATTACCCCCACTGGACCTCAATCAGTCGATAATGCGCTCGATCGTAAGTTTGGAGGACATGGGAACGACTTCAGATGCGGAATCGACCATTATTCAACTTATGCGGTTCAGGGATATTTGGGTCAGCCAAACCCACCCTGAAGTTCTGCCTGGCAACAGCAGAGAGAGCTATGATATACAGGATTCTGAGAGTCTTTCAGCTTTCAGCTTTTCAAGATAAAGAAGATCCTGCTTGGGCCTATGTTGCACTAGAATCTGTCGTCCATCTCAACACACTGTTCAAGTCCATCTACGTGGAACTCTCTTTTTCCTTCAAGGCGGAAGTTATATTGGCGATTGATTACCTACAAACACTGATATCGAGGCGTTTTACAGGAAAGTCGTGATCTCAAAGACGATCAGCAAACAGTAAAGGTAAGTACATCTTTCATTATGCCTTTCTCACCTACAAATGACGACGTCTTTGCGCAGAATGAAGAACAATTACATCGCTTTTGCTCGCATTGGCTCAGACAAGGTGGGCAGTGGGCCCGGGGAGTCGACATACTATTCTGAGGAGAAGGAGGGTGTCTATTACCTCTATCGGTAGATGGTCCAGTCGCTGCTCGCACCTTGGGACAGCATCCTTACTAGCTCCGAGTGTAAATTGATCGCAATATGCAATCACGCCACAGGTATTGCACTCTTCACCCATCCCTGGTCTCAAAAGTGTGACCGGCCTGAACCACCACAGGACATTATCAAGGCTTCTGCCCGAGCCTCGGAACGTGGTGGGTCCAATTGTACAGATGAAACGGCGAAGCAGCCGATCCAAGATCCATTAGCCTCCAATGGAACGTGGATCCCATTCCTCGATGGACCTGCGTGGGAAGGTCTGTTTTTTCTTCCAATCCGGCTTATTGAGCTTACCTCTTACAAATTGACAGTGTCTGGACTCTTCCCGTTTGTGACGTTGGGGATCACCCGGATTGGAATGGGCAATATCCTCAGCACGGCTGAAAAAGTCAAATGCTTCCCCAGTGCTACGGTAAGGGCATGGCTATAGCTAAAGCATCAGAAATTCGGGATCGGCACTGATGTCCGCGTCCTTTAGGAATGGACTGCAAAGACACCAAAGCCTTTGTGGCGGCCGCAAACTTAAATGGGGAGGCTCCTTCTTGAAGACGTGCAAGAAACAACTTGATGGGACCGGGAGTGACTGTAGCAAGATCGATTACAGCTGCCACGCACAACGGCTCTCAACAGTCCAAAAGGCAGGTATTGGCTTTTTTGGTGTATTCGCTGGAGGTATTGTTATCGTTATTGCGATCCGCGCATACTTAGAGGCACATGTTTTGCGATATTTGCTTGACCGGCACTAGGCCTCCTGAGCGAGGCGTTCTGTGGTGGGCTTTGTTATTACTAGTAGACCGCGGGTATCTCGATTGGCTGCATCATAGCACTACGTTGGAATATTGTGTATTCAGCACATGCAGAAAGGATTCTATCATCGACATGATCTGACATTGGGTTAGTTAAGGCTCCTGAGCGGGTATACAAAGTCATGGCCGTACCTAATCAGATTCCAGCCGGCACGCCGGCATTGCTTATGAAACCCAGTCTCGGCGTGTTCTTCGCACACGCACGGCTTTGAATCCGACACCCACTGCACATGGCAAGATACAACAGTCCTTGGGCAACGAAACAACAGTGTGTCTAAGCGCCTTCGCATAACCTTTCCCTGTCGTTGTACAAGTCGGCTCTCCAGCATGAGCGAGCGCCCTCTCCAACCAGTGTACGATGCTCTTCAATCGGTGTACAATGAGGTTGCAAGCATGCGGCCGATGAGATCGAATTCAACGCACTCATTTCGTTCTGGCCAGATTCCCAGGCCAAGACCCGACGACGCCCTCCTTCCAGACAGAAGCATGCAACCTACCATCGCTGACCTAGACCTACGAGATCTGGAGTACTTGGAAGCAGACTCACACCTGTCCTGCCCGATCTGCCAAATACCTTTCGTTGATCCTGTATTCGTGGACTGTGGTCATTATTTCTGCACCGAATGCCTCGCAAGATATTGGAAGACGACACACAGGCCAGGAGATAGGAAGCCATGTCCGGCATGTCGAAGCACTGTCAGAAACACCAGGTGTGCTCCCCGTCTCATTGTGAACATGTGCAACGATGTGGAAGTCAAGTGTCCTGTGAAGGGATGTGGACAGACGATGACAAGAGGCGGTGTTGAATCACATATGGTCTTGTATTGTCGCGAGCGACGGATGGCATGCCCCGTTCCTGATTGCGAAGGGAAGACGAAGGGAAAACACTTCCTGCAGGGACTTTGCAGACACGAGACGCATGAGGAATGCGAGTGCGGTGAGCTTGTTTTGTCGGATGACCTGGAAATGCACAGAGAAGCGCAGTGCTCGCTCAAAAATTCAACCTGCTTTCACTGCGATCAGCCAATCATCTCGCCAGACCATGACGCATGTTCATGTGAGCTCAAGAAGCATTGTCCAGGGAAAGACTTTGGTTGCGATGCTCTCTTGGATCCGTTGGTCCTGGAAGAGCACGCCAAAGCCTGCACAATGGCGAAGTTGGCTCCGCATCTCAAAGCACATGTTGCAAACAGCCTTGGACCACTACAAGATGAGCTCCTTCGATCACAACAGCGGGTCAAAGGTCTAGAGGAGGGCATTGATAAATTGTTTGAGGCTATCGATGCTCAGACTCGAGAATTCAAGAAGTCGCGGTCTGATGAAGCGGCCGCTGATGTAGCCTCACATGCCGCTTCAAGCTCAACTTCACCCACAACGCCGGACGAGCGATCTTCATCCACCTTGTCCTCATCAAACACCACAATGGCAGCTGCAGAATCCGCAGAACACCGCCACCTCCTGGCTCTCCACGAGAGCCTCCGCAATACTGTTGTGGAACTGGGCATGAACCTCACTCAGCTGACCCGAAACGTAGAAGAAGTCGATGCGAGGAATTCAATGCTGACCATGAACGAGACACTTCGATTGAAAGAGGAGCTGACCCTCATGAGCAATGGATTGTACAGCACAAGAACACAGGTTCAATGGCTGCTCAATAGAGAGAGGACAGGCCAGCAGTCTGGAGTCAGGGGTAGAGCCGCCGCACCTCCTGTCAGCCAGTCACACATTTCAACGGCTGACGAGCCGGCTGTTGGAGCGAATGCCAATGGAGCTGGCACCGCGTCTGGTTTGACTGGACTCCCAATGAGGCCTCCAAGGAGGACTAGTGGAGGGAGTCAGGAACGAGTCAAATTATGAGGAGCTTATCGCCATAGCTGCACGCATCAGCACCTCGTGGAGAGTGACCAGCATTGCCAAGTAGTAGAACAGTTTGCAAATCATACATGAAGCGATGTGGGTCGACTTCTATCTCAAGAAACCTGACATGCTCAGTGACTGCGTGGTCGCGAGCCGTCGTGTAACAACCCATTTGACCTTCCGCCACGCCTTCGCTATGGGTCTGAAATCCAAAAGAAGTCCTCCGTCCACACTTCTCTTCTTGCCCTGCCATCCTCCATTCTTTTACAAGTCCTCTTCATCGCCCATCATTCCATAGGAAGCCACTCCTCCCCTAAACCCCCCATCCTTCATCCCACACTCTCGAAACCTCCTCCTCCTCGACCCATCTCTCCCTCTCTACTTGATTTCCAATCCCCTCAAACCAGCCGACCAGTCGAGAACAGCAAAATCCATCACCCCACTTTATCAGTTATCTTACATCTTCCCGCCCTCTTCTTTTTTTCGATTTTCAATTTATAAAAACTCTATATCCC
>JAABUK010004982.1_pt1 | contig 21163 bp, 23 predicted proteins | sample 5559141 | NCBI WGS metagenome assembly JAABUK01 (sample SAMN10711869, study PRJNA513367) | rock metagenome | isolation source: Antarctica rocks | place: Antarctica: Victoria Land, Pudding Butte nord | collected 2016-01-03
TGGGGGGGGGGGTAGGTGGGGTGGGGGGGGGGTGTTTGACCTGCAGGGGGATGAGGCGGGCGACAGCCTTCCTGAAGAGGTCCCTGACAGCTGCCTCCTTGTTGCGGCGCACTGCCAGGCTCTGCGCCGCATCATTGGCGCCCTTGCTATAGCTCTCCCAAAAACTCTGCCTGCGCCAGCAATTTAAATAGTTTTGTTCAATTTTCATAATTTTTTATTCATTTGTTTGCTGATGCTCAGACACAGACACAGGCACAGACAAAGACAAAGACAAAGAACCCACACACATATACAGAGGGAGATGCTCTGCAAACTGCTAGGCAATGTTGCTGAGGGCTTAGGTGATCTCTTTGTGAGGACGTAGGTGAGCCGTTTGCTAAGGCATGTCAGCAACAACAATGTGAGCAAGAAGAGCAACAGACCTGCGCATGCACTCTGCTAGGCAGTGCCTATAGGCCACAGGCACACGTTTCACCAGCTGCAGCTCAGCAAAGGTCTCAGCCTGCTTGTTGGCCACGTCCTGGTACACAGCCAGCTTGCCCTTCAGCGTGCGGATCTTGCTCTGCTGGGTGCTGATCTTCTGCAGCTGGGTGAACACGTCCTTGGTCATGCAGTTCTGCATCACACCAGGGGGGTTGGAATGGCAGAGGGTTTGGGATGGCGGAGCATGTGGAGTCTCAGGGGATTTTGAATGGAGGGGGATTTGACATGGCAGTGTGAGTTGTAGCTATATGGTGCATTGCATGTGCACATCATTGTTTGCAGCACATTGATGAGGAAGACAGCATTCTGATTGTGCATGGCTTGCTTGCATTGAGCAAGCACAATAGTTCAGCACCACATCAGCAAGTGAAATGGCATGTTACTGCATGCTATAGGCAAAGCAAAGGCAGCATTCAAGGGTCACAGCACAAGTCATTCAAAGTGAGACAAGCTTTGGTGCAATGCTACACTTCCAAAAAAGCTGCAAACTCTGTGTGCTTCCATTTAGCAAGCTCTGTGCTTTTCCTTCTCAAAACTTCAGCTGTCAGGTGGGTTCACATTCGCAAACTTGAAATGTTTCTCCAACTGAGCATACTCTTCACCACTCACACCTTGCTCAGTGAAAATGTCGGGCACGACAGCACTGCAATCAGAAGAGCGACCTCTACATCCATCTGCCACAACTAGGAGTGGCCCCTTCACGAGACTTACAGAAGTATCGTGAAGGAGGTACTCCAAGTTGTGGCAGTTGGAGGTAGAGTTTGCTCTGCTGATTATAGTGCTGTCGTGTCTGACATTTTCACTGAGCATGGTGTGAGTGGTGAGGAGTACGCTCAGTTGGAGAGACACATCAAGTCTGTGAACGTGGGCCCACCTGAGAGATGGAGTGCTGAAAAGAAAAAGACAAGCCAACAGCTGTGAGCTATCTGTATTCATTATTGCCTTTGCCACTTGGTTCAGGGCGAAGGCAATATGAACACAGATAGCTTCCAGAGCTGCAGACTCTGTATGCTTGTACATAACCACTATAGAAACAAGGAGGGCTCAGTGGCTGACACATCCTTGCAAGGAACCCTGTAAGGTTATGCCAGCCAGTGAACGAGGCTGGTACATGCAAGTGCGACATGGTGAGCAATTCCTGCCTGAAACAAGAACCCATGTTTCAGTCAATTTAGTGATTATAAAGCTGCTCAAAGCAGCCCTGCCTGAAAAGCCCAGCTTGTGTTTCATGCACTTGCTGCACAACTGCTCAAAGCTCAGAGCAACCCTAAACCCTAATCCTGTCTCAGCAGCCCACTTTTCACTCCATGCATTGGTTGCACAGCTGCTCATAGCTCAAAGCAATTCTGTCTCAGCAACCCAGTTTGCACTCCATGCAGTGATTGCTCAGACGCTCAAATCAGCCTTGCCTCAAGAACCCACCTTGCACTCCACGCAGTGATTGCACAGCTGCTCAAACTCAGGAACCCACCTTGCATTCCACGCAGTGATTGCACAGCTGCTCAAAGGCTTTGTCAGCATCCTCAATCCTTGGCAGCAGGTCTCCCAGGTGATGCCGGTTCATGGCCTCCATGACCTCACATGCATCCAGTGGACGCACGCTGGAGGAGGACGCAGCGCTGCTCAGCTGCCGCACAGCTTCCTCTACCAGAGACTCGATCTTGGCAAGATCGCTTTGCAGCACGTCCACAATACTAGCCTGCAAATGGCCAGGCAGTGTGTCAGGGCCGCTTGAGCAGAGCAAAAGATCTTGTCCTGCGGCCTGCATTCTTCCTGCGCGCTCGCAAGGCACAATGCCTATATGATTCCCACAGAGGGCCGGGTTGCAAGAACGCTGAGTCTGGCTCTGTTGGCTGTCTGTTCAGTTGGGAGCTGGGCTGCTCCACAAAAGCTTGCTCATCTGCTTGTTGCTGAGCCTGCATAGACAGCTTGCATTGAGGCGATGTACTGTCCAGTGAGACACAGACCTGTACACATCCTGATTAATGCACAGACAACAGTAGCCCTTGTCAGATGATGAATACGCATGAGCATGCCAGCATCATGGCCCAGCTGTATATACTGCATGTAAGAATTCCAACGGTAGGCTTTGGCTCAATGATGCACAACAGTGCATGCTGCAAAGATGCTCCCCATATGCCTTGGTAGAGTGTCACAGCTGCACCAGACAGGCAATATGGGGGAAACCATTACAGCATGATGCAGCAGGATCTCACCTCCTCAGACTGAGTGCTGGTATTGGCAGCATTGCGCCAAGCAGGGCCATCAAGACGTAGCTTCAGCGTACTCTGCAAACAAATTTGTTGCTCAGTGTGCAGGCACAAGAAAGGCAGGAAAAGCCACTCTTTTGGAAGGAGCTTAATGCTGCTGACTGCGGCCACGGACTATGCATAACAGCGCTGATGAATTGTAATGCTCACTGACCATGCAGGCTCTTGATCAATAGGCTGAGAGCAAGCACAGTCATGCTGTGCACCACCCTGCCGGACCATGCTTGATGGCATGCTGCATAACGCAAGACCTTTGTACAGGTGGTGGTGCCATTATGTCTGTGTAAAGAAAGGGGGAAATTGCGGACGCACTGCAATGGCTTCAATGGACTCATCAAGCATATCCATCACGCCCACGTGTACGAAACGCTGCAGCTGCTTGAGCGCCAAGCTGGACAGCAGCTTCTGGGTTGTTTGAGAGCCTTGTAGACACTGACGTACAGGGGCAGCTTCTTTCCAATGAGAGTAGTTTGTCAAGCCAAGCACCTGCATGGTGTGCAGTACTTGCATAAGCTTTGCGGTCATGATGCAAGCTCTGTTTGTAAGGCAGGACATCTAAGATGCTGTGACACTACCTGTAAAGTCTGTCCATTGTGTACCAGTTCATGAGCAAGGGGATGCTCAATGAACTCTGCCAATGGCATGACAAGGCTGTTTTGATATGGGTCCAGGGGGCTTGCTGCAGGCTCTACAGCACAACTGATGTGTCAGTGTCATTGGCGTAGTCTGTCATGCACACTGCACATCAGCAATAAGTGCACGTGAATAGCTTTCAGTGAGTAGCTTGCAGACCTGCTGCTTCTGAGAGGTGTATGTCGCCGGCCTGCAGCCATTACTCTGCATTTCAAGTAAAGTCTCAAGCCATCTTGACATGTGAGTGCAGGGACTGTGCCAAATGTGCAGTCTCGTACCCTTCTCATCAGATCCTGGCGAATGAAAGGGACCAGCAAGGACCAAGGCCACACATTCTGTGTATCAATTTTGCTAGGGTCTTTTTCAGGGCCATCTTTGACAAGTGCTCGAGCTGCGACCTCAATTGCAAATTCATAAGCACTGAGTACACGGTCGACAGGATCTCTGAGCTGGGTGGCAACAGCTGCATCTGTGGGGAGGTACTGTATGACACTGTAGTCATCGTGGCTTGAGAGTAGGCCACAGTCTGGAACACTGCTGTTCAGTCTTAAGACGTCGTAGGATTTCGCGCATCTCCTAGACGGAGCCCAAGCTTGCTTCAGAAAGCAGGCACCGTATGTTCGGCCGGCTGTGCGAGGGATGTGCAGAAAATAGAGCATATGATCAGCATCGAGCGCCTGGAGACTGTCCATGTGGTGTTGCTTGCCAAAAGCATACAAAGCTTTCTGACATTCGTTTGACACTCCTTCCAGAAGGCCTTGTACATCTACGGCCAGATTCAACCAGCAAAGGGTTGGCAGTAACGCCCGCTTGAGCAATGGCATGAGGAGTACCGACACACTGTTTCAGCACAGGCACAACGACAAAAATAGTTGTGAAATGCCCGTTGCAGATTCGTTGAGCGGGGCAGTGATCCTGCTGCGCACAGCTTACGCCGCATGATGCGCATCAGAGATGTACATGCCAGGGACTCCGACGGTCGGAATGTGAAGAGGCTTTTGATTTCTCTGCATCTCACTTCATCATTACCTGAGCTGCGCGCAACTGCGACAAGCAGTCCCAAGGTGGTAATGGATATCTGATTCAAATCGTAGCATACCTGTCTCTGCTCTGCCGGTCGCCGGGTAGCAGTACAGAGATCGTCGCTGCTTGTAACCTCCCAACTTTGCATGCGAACACGGATCTGACTGACGTCGACTCACGGCGGATCTCAGACTGTTAGAGTCAATTTGCGCGGGCTCAATCGTTTCAATTTAGGCTGCCCGCATTGCGCGCTGTCATCAAACGTTGACCGAGCACGTTAAGCATGCAAACTTTCTGGGAAGGAGGCGAGTGCGCAAATTTAGGATTTGGCACCAGAACTAAGAAAATTGGTTTTATTGGCTTCAAGGTACCTTGGCACCTGACAATTTTCGGTGCCTTCACACAAGACCTCATTTATGCTGTTTGTGTTCAGGTCTACAACGTCGCGTTATATGTTGAAGCAGATCCTGCCAAGGCGACTTTGCAACTGTCTGATCCCAGCACTGACTCAGTCTGCAGTGCACTGCTGAATGGTCAGTTTCAGAAAGTGCTGCAAATCCACATGCTCCGTGATGTCACCAGCACCCAATTTAAGGATGGACTGAGGGAGAATCTGGTTCCCAATCTGAAGAAGTATGGTGGCGACGAACACTTGGAGACATTCATGGACTTTTTCAGCGACAAAAAGATAGGGAATGGCAGTGAGATTCCCCTTCTATGGTCAGGTAATGGTCATTCACATGGTGCAGGGCCCAATTGTCATGCTCCATATGTAATGCATGTGGCAGTGCCTACTGCACATAAGCTGTCATTCACAAAGCTTGAGAAGTCACACTCAGAGCTGCTGCCAGCACTGATATGCGTATGCATGGGGCTCCAATTTTACTGTTTGCAATGGTTGTGGAGCACTACCTCCCTAATGCTAGCAAAACTTCCTACCATGCTTAAACTGCCAGAAGCGACAGCAGAACTAGATTAGAGTCTCTGTCCAAAACAGGCTTTAACATGCATGCAAGTAAGCAAGCAACTAAGCAAAGTTGTCTTCATGCAACAACATACTTTGGCCAAATCATTGTGAGTACTGCTATGTTTGAGCTCATCCTGTGCCTTAAATGTACTGCAGCTGGTGGAGAGCTGTCAACAGATGTCTTCTCTGCGGGCTTCTCCAGATTTACAAAAGCCAAGCCTGGTCTTCGAATTGCATCAGAGGCGTTCTGCAAGGCTTTGTTTGCCATCTTTTTGTCGCCTCAGTCCATTGTGCAAGATGGTCGCAAGAAGTGGACTGCGTCAGCCATTGATCTGGTGGAGCAATGAACAGCAGCAATAGCTATTGGACCAGCAGACATTGATCTGGTGGAGCAATGAACAGCAGCAATAGCTATTGGACCAGCAGACCAGCATGCCTTTGCCTGGCAGCAGGCACGCGTCATCTGAAGTCATGCCTGTCTACAGCATGCCTCCCCCTGTGTTTAGGCTTGTACCAACAAGAGTGTGTGTGTGCTTCCTTATGAGTGGATTTGAAGGCAGCTACTTCCCATGCCAAGTGCAAACGAGCGATGTGATTTGTTATGTGCTTGGGTACAGAATGCTTTGTTGATACAAATGCTGTAGGCTTATCAATGTCCTGACTACATGCACACTGTCTACCATGTGAAGCTTTTGAGTGGAAACAATGCATCGTGTACCTGTGTGTTGATGTTGAGACATGCATGTTGCGGGGCACGAACTTAAGTGAGGCAGCTTTGTTGCAATGTAATGTACTGCGTCCCAGGCCAGCTGTGGCGCTGCCGTACCAATAATTATTGTCAGTGAATAACAGTAAACAAAACTCAGGTAAACGCATGACAGGAGACACCACATAAAAGAACACTGGAGGTCACATGAATGGTTTTAAGTTCAAACGCGTCAAGCAACTTGCAGAGGCATCCATAGAGTTCCCAGGAGGATTCATTTGGTCCAGAAACAAAGCTGGTCATACAACAAAAGAACACCTACTTCAGTGGAAATGTCGGGGCCTGTTTGCCACCCCAAGTCCGCTCGTAGAACAAACGCTTGAACAGATCTTTGTAGGGATCTCTTTCTCGGTTGATGCGCAGATAGCTGATGGCATCCTCACATGACCGCTTGGTCTCATCATAGATCTGTTGAGTCCTGACCGGGTCCTTTGCATCCTCCGGACACGTCACAATAGGCTTCTGAAACTTGAAGTAGAGTCTCTGTGGCAGCTTTGGCAGGGGCACAGGCTGTATGAAAAGCTCCTCAACATCTGACTTCTGTGAAGTGCCTCTGCAGATTCACAAGCAGGGATTACTGAACCCAAGTCCTCTCTTGATGTGCCCTTTTGTGTGACAGTCAATGCCATATGTTGACCATGCAATGTATGCTGTCAAACATGTGCCAGGCAGGAGTACAATTTGCTGAAAAGAGGAGATGGTAAAGCACAGGCACTGACTAGCTTACACAGCTGACCGAGTTGCAACTCTATGTCATAGCTTGTCTGCCAAGCGTCCTGCTGTGCAAAAACACATCATCGCCCAAAGCTCTCACCAGGCTTCAGTAGTGCTGCAACAGCTGTGTTCCCTGCTGACATCTGGCAGTGATGCAACAAACAACAGCAGTCACAGCTTCTCTAGCATGCCCCTGATACTCAAGGTGAGTTCAGCCCAAGCTGCATCCCTAATCCCAGCTGGGATGAAGCATGATGCACCAAAGCGACAGTGATGGTTTGGAGCATGGCATATCAACAACAACAACAATAATAATAATAATAAAATCGCTTTCCAGCTCATGATGAGCTTGGCACGTGCGGGTGCATGCAAGTGGGTGCACCTTCTGGCTGGGGGGATCCTCTTCTTGGCGTTGTCTTCAAGGAGCTTGCCCAGCACTGGGATGGCACGGATCTGCTTGGGCTCCAGCAGCATGTCAAAGCCGTCGTCCAGCCCCACGCCGCCAAAGGGCACGATGGTGGCGCCGAAACGGGCTGCCATGCGCACAAACTCAGGCTGCTTGGGCCAGAAGAGCTTGTACTCCTCCCCCCTCCCCTTGTAAGCCTGCACAAACAGACCCCTCTTGCTTAGAGGGCAGCAGGTCATCACATGGAAAGAAATCTTGGCGGCCTAACTTAACCTTGCTTGACTGCATACTGTATCTGATGGAATAACCCCTATGATCCAGGCACTTTGCCAAGCTCTGCAAATTAGTGTATCCTTGGGAAAGTGTATCTGTACCCAATCTATCAAGGAAAGCTTGGCGGTCTGACACTGAAAGATGGGCTGACAGCAAGCAGGAAGGTGTGCAAGGTGCTTCTTGGCGCTTTGTGAGGCAGTCCTTGCACACTTACAGCAACACGCAGCAGCCATGAGACGTCCCTTCACCTCAAGTTTCGGCCTGTCACACACAGACAGCACTCACATAGAGGAGCATGGCACCTCATACGCATCTCTTGGAACCAGCAGTAGCAGAGGGCTGGTAGAAAGTGGGTTGCAGTGACAGGAACAGAAGGAGCAGAGCAGTCACCTCACGGACGCCGCCAGGGTAGAGCAACACACACTCTCCTTGCTGCATGAGCTTGAAGAAGTTGCGCCCCCCCACCTCCACAGACCCAAAGGTGGTCAGCAGAGACCCGAACACATTGCTCTGGGGATCCGCATTGTCTTTTCTTTCTTCCAAATTGCCCTGCAGGACAGGACCACCCAAAGCTGAGAACCTTCTGCGGAAGCCTTTCTCACATTGCCAGGACCCAAACTGAGCAGTCCAGCATGCCACTGTGTATTCCACAGTACCACCTAGAACTCATGACATATGAGACACTAATGACTCGTTTTGGATGGTGGTCTTGTAGAACAAAGCAGTTGTGTAAGCCAATAGGGACAGCACAGTGTACTCTGCAGAAAAGGCGAAGCAACCTGTTATTTTGCACCGGCCTGCTGTGCAAGCGATGTTTACAGAATGCCCAGGTACACCGTAGACAGTGAGGAGGGTAATGAGGAAAAGGAGGAGGGGAAGAAAACCTGAAAGACTGCAGGGTGTGTAAGGCCCCTAGGTAGTAGCCCTGTCTGACGCAGCAGCCCTTCTACCAGAGGGCCAATGTCCAGGGCAAAGGTCTGGTGATTGCTGACTAGCAGCAGGGGTCGGTCCAGGGGGATGCCACCACACCCCTGCTGCACCCGCCCATCCTCCCCAGTGGATAGGAACACTGGACTCTGCAGAGTCTTCAGATTTTTCAAGGTCCTGCAGACATACACTTGCCACACTGGGTTACAATTGAGAGTGTGTAGTTATGTGAAGCCACTTTTGCTCGAGTTTGTGCCTCATGACATGGCATGTGTACTGTGACACACTATGTTGCAGGGAAGTTAACACAGTCAAGTCTTATTTGATGGCTGCAATGTACTGTACTGCACTGTCAGCAAATCTGCAGGCGTACAGCAATATTCACTCGACACAAGTCAGAAGCGTCGATTTGACATTCACATCAACAGGAAACATTGTCACAGCATGACACACCCACTTGTTGATGTAGAGCCTGCCTTGTGTAGAAGCATGCATTACTTGCAGCCAAACAGCTGCGTTGCTATGCTTGCACCAGCACAAAGATGCAGTGAACGAGTGTACCCTTCAGTATAGTAGTCTAGTTCTCCCATAGTGGGTTTCTCAATGGGGTTTGCAGACCCAAAGGTGGACTTGGTCCTCTTCTTCACAGGAGCTGACATGTGCCGCTTGGTGACGTAGAAGCCCAGCTGCTTCATCAGCTGTGCAAGATTGACGTCTGCCTCTTGTAGGAGAGCGTGACTGGCATTTGGGAACACCTACAACATAGGGACCATGTGGTCATTGTGTTTGTCATCATTGGTCATTCGTGAAACAAGACATGGACACCCATTGCCATTGGATGAATGCACTGAAGTGAAAAATGATGTACTCCTTAGTAGATGCAAAATCGATTGACCAAGCTATGTCTGGGCTTCATTAGTTGCTGTAGCGGAGCAAAGGGTGCTAGTATGAATGGCTGCAAGGACGTGCTCTTAGCAATCATAAAACAGAGAGAGGGAGCACTTTCCTTTCTCTGGAATAGTCAGAGATGTGTTAGTGTCTTGCAACATAGTCAGCAGCAGATGCAGCAGGTCTTGAGCCTGTGTTCTGATGACTTCAGGTGGTGAAGTGATCTGCTGATCACACTGTTCTGCCCCCGGCAGGATGCCCTGGTTGCTGTCAACAGCAGTGCCAGGACCACCACATAACTACACCAGCAGGCAGTTGCATGCTGTCTAACATTACCTTGAGTCTGCAGCGTGGTAACAGCTTCTGCAGCCGGGGACCTTCCTCCTTGCTGGGGATCAACAGATCCCCGTCAGCTGTCAGCAGCAACACTCGCTGCTGGATTTTGGGCAGCATGCCCTTGACAACAGCGTTCCCTTGCTTCAGCAGCTCCAGTTTCCACTGCAGCACCGCTGGGGGGAGAATCTTGGACAGGTACCCCAGCTGCGGTATCAGCTTCTGTAGGCTTTCTGCATACTGGGCAGCCTGCAGCCCATCAGCCCATCATGCATGTGTGAGTGACTGCAACACTAGGTGCCAAAACGTCCAGCAATGCACAACATTTGCCTGACTGTGCTAAGCAGGGCCACATGCTTGTTGGTGGCTAGCACGGCAACTTGTGTGATGGCTTTCCATGCGTGCATGGCAACAGTCTGTGATCTTACAGTTGCCATAGATATTCAGCAGAAACGTCGCTATACTGGCGGTGGCAGATACAGGAGGAGCAGTGAGTGGCAGGTGTACCTGAGTTGGCAAGGACGCAGTACGGTCCACATTGACGGCTGCCATTGCCAGCGGGTTGCCCAGCACGGGTGACAAGGCGTAAGGGATGGCACTGTACACACTCTGCATCACAGAATGGCTAGTCAGGGAGTGCTGCATTGTTCAGCTGCTGCACTGCATGTTTGCCTGACAGAAAGCTGACAGCGCAGCTTGACAGCAGATGGTAAAGAACCAAGCAGAGTGTTTAGTCGTGTCTTGGCCCGTAGGACGGATGACTTGACTAAGCATGCTCAAGCAGTCAAGTCAGGTGAACCATATCAAATTAGTGCGATTGTAAAAGTCTGTAGAAATTGCCAGGATTCATTCAGACAGGATGATGCTGCATATTGGCTCTACTGTGGATGAAGAGAGCTCATGCTCACTTCAAGACATTGGTGAAGTAGATAAACTTACGTCAGGTAGTTTGGCCAGAGCAGGTCCCAAGCGAGGCCATATGCTCTTCTCGTAGGAGGTGGCTGGGTTGACCAGCACCAGGCGGTCCACCAAGTCTGTTGTGTCATGAGCAACAGCCAGAGCCAGCACTGCCCCAAAGGACTCTCCCAGCAAATACACTGGCCGATCTGGGTCATCCACATCAACCTCTGCCTCTAGGTATGATCTGCAGATCCATGCTGCATGACTGATGACAAGGCATCTGCCAATGTTTACAATGAAAATACCCCATACCAGATGGGCAGTACAATACCATGGGCGGTGTACCGCTCATCTGGTATGGCATTGCCTGGCATAGCAGTGCTGCCATCTGCAGCACAAGGCCCTGACTATTCCTGCTATGTATACGTATGACAGATAGATAAGTTTGCTTTGAAACATGTCCAATGATAGGCAAGCTTGCATGGTAGCAGCATGCAACAGAAGTCGCTGTGGTTCTTGGAGATGCATGTGCTTGCAGAATATGGTATAATATGCATGCAACGCTGTGCACATGCTGTCATGATAAATCACAAAGCAGCACAGATGCTCTTGCACAGCTTGCCACATGGGTTGGTGAAGGAGGAATTCAGCAAACATACACAGGCAGGAACGCAGGGACTCACTTGATGATCTGGACCAAGCCATTGAAGGGGGTTCTGTCATTGACTGGCACACTGAATGATCTGAAGTCAAAGGAGCCCATCAGACCAGGAAACTGGCGGGAAGCTGCCATGCCTGTGCCATCAATGCCTGGAATGTACAACATAAGGGGCAGGTGTGCCACCTGGCGTTCTGGCGGGAATCCTGGCAACTTGGGGATGATGAAGGTGGGTTCTGCACCTACACCACATCATCAACAATGCTTGCTTTATGCTGCTGTTGCATCAGGTTGACAGAGTTGAGTCTGCCCACATCTGGCCACAACAAGCAGTGACGCTATAGCTTCGCTGTGACGCCTGTTGACTGTAGTACTACCCGGGGACTGCTTGCTTTTGGCTGTGTGGCTGTGACTTCGTGAAGTAGTGAAAAGAGAACAGCATGTCAGCTTGAACAGTCCTACAGGCTTCCTGGCCATCAGCTTTGCTGCGTTACACAGCTGGCAAGAAGAATTATGCTGGCAAAAGGACCTACCGCCAATTGCTTGTCTATCAGCCGTGACAGCTGACTCTGATGTGGCTACTGAAGGTCCAGTGGCAGCCTGGGCTGCTGCAGAAGAAGGCATCACAACGCTTTTGTCACTGCGCTTGTCTGGGACATCTGCTTCAGCTTCGCGTGGCTTGTTGGCTGTCTTCAGGTTGCTCCTGGAGCTGGCATTGCTAGGCTTGCCATTGGTGCTGGGAGCTCTAGGTGCAGAACCAACCTCTGTTTGCGATGATGCTGTGGCACTGCTGACAGCTGCCTTTGATGTCAAAGATGCCATCGGAGAGGGTGCTTTGGAAGCGCTGCTGGGAGCCTCTGACGGTGGCAGGGTTGCAGTTTGTGAGGATGGTGAAGGTCCTGCAGCAGGACTTTGAAGGGACATCTGATTGGTGCCAAGGGTATTTCCCTGCTGCTGTGTGGTGGCCTTGGCGCTGCTGTTGCTACTACTTTGTCTTGAGTGCGGTTTGGTTTCTGCCGTCTTCTGAGCTGGAGTTGACGATGCGCCTTGGCGCTTACCTGCACGCAGTGACGAATGTGGGTCTTCATGAACCAATACCTTTAGCGGGACTGCCGGTTGATTGATCAGATTGAGCTGCATACCAGTCTCCCGCTCACTGGCTCTTGACGTTCGACCATTTACATTCGAAGCTAAGCGGGCAACTTTTGACCTTCTGTGCCTTCTGACTGAAAGAACAGGCAGACGTGTTCCGGCCAAATGAGGGTGACAAGGACACTGGTGTCCTTGCAAGCTGTGCATATGCTGCATTTCTGCAAGTCACACTTCGCCAATAACACGTGGCGCAGCAATGAGCTTTTTGCAAACACCACAAGTCTTTCACAACAAATGCAGCAGGACCGGGCCAGCAAACGCTGATTGCATGCGCCAATTCTTGCAAGTCAACGACGACCAAGAGAGTTCGTGCACATGCATGAAGAAGAACCAGAAGAAGCCAGCGCTGAAGCTGGTCTTGACCCTCGATCATCTTTGTGCCGACGAGTCGTGTAATTGGCAGGCAGACGCTGCAATGTAGAAATTATTGAGTGACTCACGACAAGGACTGTGGTGTTCTGATACTGAGATTATGGGGTTGCACCTGTCGGGGATTGTTGCTGCAATCTCTGTACTGCCGGCCACACTCACCATCTTGCTGAGGCACAAGCTGCCCTTACCCTTGACTCTCACGTTTGGGCACATCTGTCTTGTTGGCTTTGCTGTGGCGTTGGCGACCACAGACCAGTTCGCAGCTCACTCCACACAGCTGTTGGGCAAGGTATATCCTAGCAGGCTTGATAGACCAGAAAGCTTTGTCTTGCTCTCCCAGGCGGATATTAGCATGTTGCCTGCGAATGTGGCTATGTCACTACTGGTTCTCTTGCGCTGCTGCCACTCCGTGCTTGCCTCTCCTTGTCCCTGCGTATCTGACCGGTTTGCAGCTTTGTTTGAGCTTTGACCGAATTGCTTGTGCACTGCTTCAGACAGTGTCTGGAAGCATTCCATACTGGAACCTGTTGCTTCTCTGGCCATATCATGTGGGACTGAGAGGCAAGCTGTGGATTCAACGCCGCACCAGCACTGAGCCCCATTGGACTCTCATCACTGACGGCTGGTATGGAGAATGCAGTGGCTTGTGCATTGTTGCAAAGTCTTTGCTAGGTTCCACCTGGCAATGCATACATGTCAGCAGCATGCTTGCATGCCTCTTGAGTCTTTGTAACAGTCTGCAGCACAGAAGTCGACAGCATTTCCTCTGCAGCACCTTGCGGCAACAACACAGCAGGTTGACGTAGCAAAAGCAAGCTGCATCATGGTCATTTATAGCCTGCAATGCTTGCACCAAGGCATATCACATTGACTTGGAGAAAGTGCTGCAGCTGATTACCTGACTCCCATCACAAAGTCTTATTGGGCAATATGCAAATCTGCTACATTTGGGCAACATGCAAGCAGCTGTACGCATGTCAATTGTCTACAGGCTTGAGGCCTGTCAACTCGCACACAGCAGCACAAAGTTGGTAGATGCTGTCTGCAAGCTGGCAAGCTATGCAAACATACAGTTGACACCTCTGATTTGGCCAGATGTTGGCCTTACATGCCATCTCAATGCGTGAGCAGACACGTGATGCAGGTACATTGGGGGTTGGCCCAGCTCTCCCAAGTGGATGCCACCTGGCAACCCCTCCATTGTTGACTGCACCTGTGAGCTGCCACGCCGGCACAACAACACCTACCTGTGCCTCCCCACCTGGGACACTCATGGTGAGACTGCTGTAAACCTGTTGTGCTGTGTTCAGCGCTAGCTTGACAGACCTGTGCCAGTGACTGCTTTGCTTTCCGACATCTTGTGGTTGCGCTCCCGGTGACCAGCGTCTTGATGTTGTTGAGGCTGTTGTTTCAAAGGCACCTGCCTGTGCTGTTCAAAATTTGAACTTCAAAAAGATTTCTCCTGTATGAGCATGGCGTCAGCATACTGCTGGCTCTGCTGTTGTGGACACTGCCTGAAAGGTTTCTTGAGTTTGCAATTCTGTTTGCCAAGCACAATTTGCATGGCACCACATTTGCTGCATGCAAGCTTTGCATGAGATTCTAGTGTGAAAGAAGCTGTATTTTGCTGAATCAAAGGGAACAAGCCGTTTCTGGAGAAGCAAGACTGCCCACGCATATACCCAGCTCATCTTCTGTTAAAGATCACCATTTTGAAAAGGCGTCTTGTCAATTGCGCTCAAGTTTGTCTCCACACATTCTGTGCTGAGTACAGAAATATTATTTGTGAATTGCAGGCCCGGATGTTCAATTGATTGAAGATGGTGTCAAATGGCTGCTGGAACAGAGAGCAGAAGGGAGGCCTGTCTATGTGCACTGTGCTCATGGGCATGGCCGCAGCACAGTGGTTCTGTGTGCAGCTCTTGTGGCAGCTGGTCATGCAAACTCGTTTGAAGAAGCCTTTCAGGAAGTGCAGCAGCTCAGGCCAAGAGTCAAGCTGAATTATAGGCAGCGTAAAGCACTGATTGAGTGGGCTGAGCGGCGCAGCAAGCTTGAGTAGTATAGCCATAGGTTGCTGGTGGGTGTGGCTGCGATTTCTTTGTGTATTTTTGTTATGGCTTGCTGGTTGAATGCATAAGCACAAAGGTTGAATCTTTGCTGGCCACAGCCATTTCTAAAATCATCATTGGTAAATTTACTTTGTCCCTTGTTGGTCGACATAATGTGTTCATCTCTTTCATGTTGCATGCGCTTGAAGATCGCATAGTGCTTAAAAAAGCCACTGGTAGCTACAAATTGTCACCCAGTATGTTCAATTAGCTGTACCACAGAGATTGCAATCAGACACTGTACAAAAGATATCTGCAGCATATAAGTTGCAGCAACAAACAAAATCAAATATCGCACTGAAAACAAAACTGCCTGTGATATAATTCACAAGCCACTGTACAAACGTATGTGTTGTGAAATGTCTCCTCATGCGTGCAACACTAGATGTCCCCTCAAGCGCGCTGAATCGCTTGAACTTTGTGACTACACAGAAAACTTGCAGAAGCATCCAACCTGCTAGCAACTAAACACTGCAGCTGCCCCCTACTTTGTTGAGCTGACAATCAACTCACATGGTGTGCAGACATGCCTGCAATATTGCAAGATAAATCTATTTTGCAATAGAGCCATGCATGTCGTGCAATTCTAACTGGACCCCATCTACAAAATAATCTGAATTTCAGCACAAGACACACTGCTGTCAACCCACTGCGTACAGCAGCAGGTAATGCTGCAGCTGGACCATGATGTCCCAAAACTTCTGACAAGTGGTTCCTCAACCATTCTGCATTGGCGACCACTGTTGCTTTTAGCTGTCCTTCTTATCGCCTTCAGACTCACCATCATCTGAAGCAGTTTGGCCACTTGGGGTTGCTTCACGTATGGTGGGGGAGGCAGGGACCTTGATGGGGCTGGTGAGCCAGTCCCCATCCAAACGCAGGGATGAGCCTCTGCTGAGTGACGCTCCTCTGCTGAGACGGCCTGAGTTGCTTCGGCTGTGTCGCCTGGTGAGTGGCTGGGCAATGTCCCCTGACACTGATCCCTGATCAACCATGCTTGCTTCTTTTGCTGCTTGTCTGCAGCACATTCAGACCAATGCAATTTGCAAACGCAAGCTGTAGGTGCATCATGTGCAGGACAGGAGCTTATATGATACAGTTTCTGCCATCTGGGCATGTTTGCATCCAAAAACACCTTAGCACTCTGGTTGGACTTTGCAACAGGTGCTAGACAGAATGAGAGACCAATCAAGCTAGCAACGACCTGCACAAACCCTGCAGATAATACTGCGGCATGAAAGCAACATAAATGCATGAAGGTGGGCTGAGAGCAGACCAGAGACAAGCTCGAGGCATGTTGAGAGAGAAGAATCAAGCCTACTTTTGCTTCTGTGAGGCGGCTATTTCTTCCTCAGAAGCGTCATCTGTGTCCTCGCCTGCCACGTCTGCTACAAAGTCCGTGATGTAAGTGCCCCACAGAGCAAGACTTGTAGTCAAGGACGTCGCTACGTTCTGTATGGCTGCTAGTGCAGGGCTTGGGGCTGCCTCCGCCTGCACCATTGTACACAAGTGAAAAGGCTGAAAAAGGCTGAAACAGGTTGAGGATGCAGTGACACAACTCTTGCACTCATGCATACAGCAACCTGCGCAATGCATGAAGTGTGGCCAATGGTGCCATAGCAGCCCACCAGCCTGCCTCCCTGTTGAAACTGCTCACGCCGATGAAAGCCAAGGTGTTGCAGATATGTTTGGCTTGATGAAAGCAAGGTGAAAGTGAGATTATAGGGCTAGATGCAAGTGCCATGTACAAGGGGCAGATAAACTTCTGTTGCATAGCTTACATCAGTAGCTCGGCTATGAGGCGCTGCTTGGGAATGTGAGTACCAAGCAGGTGAGTGAGCATCCTCATCTGCTGAGTGACTGTTGCTGTGCCTTAGGTCACCACTTTCAGCTGCTGTCGATGCCTGTGGCAGCATCATTTGTGCTCAAACATCAAAGTATGGTGACGCTGACTTCGTTGGCACACAGATATTGGCAGGCATCACCTGCTGAAAGGGAGAGAGGAGGGGTGGCTTTGCATCATGCTGCTTCCCCTTGGGCCTTGGTATCTGCTTCCTCTGCAGTCAATGCAACAGCATTCGTCAGCAGAACACAGAAGTCTGACTACATGCTTACGCCGACTAGTTGACAGCACGACACAGTAGGAGCAGTGCTACCAATGCACAGCGTATGTCGGTGTTGCTGTGCCAGTCACGCAGGCAGCGCATGAAGCTGCAGCTGCTTGCTTTAGAACAAACATGATGCTACGCTTTGTCTAGCGTGAGGCTCTATGGCGCAGCGACCCAGCTATGGGAAATCAAGCAGGTAGGACCTATATACGACCGCACCTTGTCGGCTGAAGATCCGACACTTTGATCTGGACCCAAGTATCTGTCGAAGTCAATACCGCTATTGCTCCGCGACCTCTGCAGGTATGGTTCGTGCCCATGGTTTTGTGCAGGCAGTATCTGCTGAAGCACAGCTACTTCGTTCTCGGAGTTCATTTGAAAATGTATCAGCTATGTAAGCAAGGCTCTGCGCAAGGTGAGTACGGTGCCGACGCAGCAATGCTCGGTTGTGCAAGTATTGAGGGGCCAGAAGGGGATCAGTCAGGTGCCATATCATTAGTGATCAACGGGCAAGCCCTGATCATATGTTTCGCAGCCCGGCAAACGGACGTGCCAGCAGAAGAAGAACCCCACTTCCAATGCACAAATACAGTGATCACGCTGTTCTCTGCGCTCTGCGCTCCCAAGCGACCTCCCAAAAAATTGGCTGTGCAATTGTAACAAGTAACTGTGAAGCACAGTTCGAAGCTTGCTCTGCCAAAGTAGATTAAACCGAAAGCCTCCTCTGCAACAGGGGCGGTCGGCTTTCATGCTTCCTCGCTTGTGCCAAGTCAAGAAGTTTCTACGACAGGCAAACTTTCGGCAGCGGCACTTCAGTAGCAACGCCGAAACAGTGCAAGGTGAAGCCAGCATCGCTCAGAACACACTGCCCTGCAGACCTGCACGCCGTCTGCACGTCTTGTGAAAGCTGATTTCACAAGAGTCGGCAGGGCATGTCGTACTTCAGCATGATGCGTGCGAACATTCTCAAGCCTGTCTTCGACATTGACAGGTCCAGCTGGCACCGTTATTACCAGCTTGGCCATGTTTCGACGAAACTTTGCTTGTTTTCGAAAAAGCATGTGTTGCTGCTGTTGTGCAGTTTATGTACTCGATCCAAAAATACTTTTCAGCGACAGTCCATCAGATCAAATTAACAGCAGCCAGCAAGACTGGCAGAGCAGAAATGCTGCTGCCCCTTATGTCCAGGTCTCCATGCCTAGAGCTTTTTTGCCAAAACTTTCAGATGGCCAATTTCAATTAGGGGAAATGGATGACCCTGGAAACTCTTGGGTGTTTGGTGAAGAAGGCGAGCTGTTTGAGCAGAAGCTATTGGGTTCCCACAAGGTGAACTCTGGATTCACAAGCATTATCACTGCAGAGGCGTTTGATGACATGCAGCGAGGGGCTGATGACAATGTTAGAATGAAACTACCCACATGGTCTGATTTCACCAAAATTGTGACAGGAGATGATGTGACATGGCCTCACCCTCAGCTACAGCCTCTCTTCTTGTTTGCTGGTACCATCATTGAGTCTGATACAGCTAGTGTATACAGACATCCTGCTTCTGGGGCATCTTTGACAGGCTTGGTCATTTCCACCAATGCAGAGGGTGTGGATTGAAACAAAAGCATGTGGTATTGTTTTCATTGTCAACCCTTTGTTGAGAATTACTCAGGCAACATTTGTGTCAACATGTATGCTTACGCTCTAAGGCACAATGTCCTACAAGCGGTTACAGGGTATTATTGATGGAATTGCTGTTGGCGGATTGCCCATTGCGGAGTAACTGCTTTGATGGGCTGCCCTACTAGGTGAAACATTGCCTGCACTGCATGCCAAAGCAACACAACACATGTTTGCATGTGCCAGTATTGCTCAGCTCAAAAGTGTTGACCTTATTCAAATGTAGGCAGGGTAGCTAATTAGCTACATAGCTCAAATTGCAAACTATGTGCCTAAAGAAGGTTTGCTGAGCCATCTATAATCAAGTCAGCATCAGGTCAGCAACGTGCAGGCATCAGGTCATTCCGTGCTTTTCATCAACACTTTGATTTTTATGATGCACACCGGTATTGCTTTTGGTGCGGAGTAAACAAACGTGTAACGTGCCAATATCCTGGCAAGAGATGAGATGCAGACCTGAATCATAAACTCCATGCTGATGAGCATCGCCAGACTTGTTCTTCTTGTGCCAGCACATATCAGTCAGCACTTGCATTGTGCATTGATCTGTGCAGCAAATGAAGTCACTTTGCTAGAAGCTACAGAAAGCAAGCTGCATAGAGCGCCTGTGCGCAAAGTCAGGATTCCAGCCACTGGCCAAGGCCATGCGAAGGTGCTGCTGGGCATCCATTTGGCCTGCAGGAGGGGGTAGCTGGCTGGATACAGCTGCTGGGGCTATGGGCTGAGGTTGGCCAAACCCAAGGGGCCTGCACTCAGCAGGTATGCTTGCCGCTGCAAAACATAATTGCATGCATGCCATTTGTGATATAGAACGCACTTGGTTGTCCGGCATGATCAGCACGCAAGCAGCAAGCTGTGCCAAGAACAAGGTGAAAGTTTGGTGGTGTGCAAGATGCTGCATGACAGTCACAATCGCAGGATGCGAGATGGGCAGGCTGACTGGATGGGCACATAATCACAAGGCAGAGGATGTTTGTGATGCCAATGTAGATCTCTGTACCTTTGCTCAGCAGCATAGGTGCCAGTGTTTGGCTGTGATTGTGTTGCTTGAGGGTCTGTGGTGCTCACAGCAGCAGACCCTGTGATCTTGGGTTGCACACGGCCCCTCTGCAACACCAGACAACAGAGATGTCATCCTAGTTGCATGCATGCTGGTGCAGTTACCATCGGATCTGCCATGCGTCTTGATGCAATTATTTGGCAGGCACACCCATGAGGTTCATGCATTGGCTCCCATTTCTTGCATGATGTAAGATAATGTAGTACAGTAGTACCTTCTTGGCTTCATTCGCAACAATATTCCCAAAGTTTGCCTTTTTGTATTCTTCGATAGAAGCTTCTGTCTGCTGCACATCCTGGCCTTCGACGAGCTTGAAAACTGCAAAAGCGACATTGAGCGTTGCGGACAAGAGGACAAGGAGAATACTGTTGCCTAGTGCTGCCAAAGACTGGCTTACTGTGATCCTCTGTCAGCTCTTGATAGTCAAACCACTCTTCATCGCTCGCGAAGTTGTGTCGGGTCTTGTTAAATCTGCACAGCACGTCCGTCAGAACCCAAAGCTGCAGGACTCCCCAAAATGAACCAACGTCGTTCGAAAGTGCGTCTCATACATGTCTAAGACTCGCTTGCGAATGGCTAGCTCGCGTGGCAAGCTGCTCATCCGCTAGATTTCAGCCTCGTACAGACTATGTACGAAAGCAGTCTTTGGATTAAAGACGGTAGGAAGCAATTTTCCAGCCGTGCTGTGCATGTTATGGTGGTTCTGTTCGTGTCAAAATGAAATCTGAATGCGCGTTGCACATATTTATGTAGTACAGTTGCTTTTCACAAATGCCACTACCAGGTCTTTCTTTGCGCTGCTCAGATGTTCACCTTACTTTTGGACTGTCTTGACTTCCTCAATACATGGCCTTTTTCTTCCTCAATGTAAACACTCTCTGTTTGGATATATGTATATCCTGTGTGTGCACGTGCCATATTTTCAACTCTGTAAAAGGGCCAATTACTTGGCTACCTGAGCGCTGACCGTACCGTGTTCTGCTGTCACTTGTCCTATTGAGTCAAAAAGAGAAGCATAGGAATCATAGTAATGTGCATAAACACATGCAGTAAAATAATGAACCAAGACTTATTTGTCAATTAGTTACCCCAATTCCCACGTCAAACCTGGATTACCGGTGCCACATATGTAAATAGCCTTATGCAGGCAGGTTCCACTTGTCTATCTGCTTCTTCACATGTCTGCACTTCTTCAAGAAATCTGCTTCTTCACATGTTTGCACTTCTTCAAGAAATCTGCTGCTTCACACGTCTGCACTTCTTCAAACAATCTAAACATATAACAAATCAGAACTCAGGTTTCCTCCAGCGTGTCGAGTGGGGTAAAGTTCAAGCCTGCCGACGCCCCTCCCCCCCATCCTGGCCCTCACATGAGTGCCCAACAAAATGTAACCTTAGTCCAGGAGAGTAGGAGGGGGGGGGGGGGGAAGGGGGGGTGCCTTCTATAGGAGACC
>JAABUK010004984.1_pt1 | contig 21157 bp, 18 predicted proteins | sample 5559141 | NCBI WGS metagenome assembly JAABUK01 (sample SAMN10711869, study PRJNA513367) | rock metagenome | isolation source: Antarctica rocks | place: Antarctica: Victoria Land, Pudding Butte nord | collected 2016-01-03
TTAAGGGCAGTGTCAGTAATCAATAATCAACAATTGTATGTGGATAAATATAAAAAAGCAGCATAAATAATAGAAAAAAATGCAGCAAAAAGTTTTGGCGGTATCATAGCAATCACTCACTTGTACTTGTATCTCTTCTGTCATCTTTTTGCCACTAAGACGAAAAGACAGAAAGGAGCGCAAAGAGCGAATAATCTTAGCGCCTTAAAGTCTTCGTGGCCAAAAAAATTTGCGTCTGCAAAGTTATGTCTTTCCATCGCTATTGCATAACCTTTCGTTTCTTACTTTTGGCACATCATGAGCTTTTACAAATGGCAGGCTGATAGTATTTTTACAGGCACAAAAATGCTTTCATCTAACCATGTTCTTATAATTAATGAGCAAAAAATAATACAGGAGATTACCGACGAAAAAGACGCCGGGGAAGATATTCAAAAACTAAACGGTATCTTAACACCCGGCTTTATCAACTGCCATTGTCATCTTGAGCTAAGCCACATGCGAGGTCTGATACCTGAAAAGACCGGACTCGTAGATTTCGTGTTTTCAGTGGTAAGGCAAAGACATTTTCCTGAAGAAGAAATGCTGGAAGCTATCGCAAATGCAGAGAATGAAATGATACAAAACGGCATTGCAGCGGCAGGAGATATCAGCAATACCCTTTTTACAAATACACAAAAACTGCAACAAAACCTCCACTATTACAACTTCGTTGAAACGAGCGGCTGGTTGCCTCATGTTGCCTTTGAAAGATTTGAGAGAAGCAAAGAAGTGTACGATTTGTTTGTAAAACATTTTCCGGCATCTATTGTGCCGCATGCGCCGTATTCTGTTTCAGATGATTTATGGAGTTTAATAAAACCATTTTATAAAAATAAAACAGTAAGTATCCACAACCAGGAAACAGCTTTTGAAGATGAGCTGTTTTTACAAAATTCAGGCGATTTTGTAAGAATGTACAAAATGATGAATCTTGACTCAACCTTTTTCAAGCCAAGCGGCAAAAGCAGCTTGCAAACTTATTTTAATAAACTTGCAGATGCAGCACACGTATTATTAGTGCATAATACTTTTATGAAAGAAAAAGATATTGAATTTGTAAAAAACGCAAGAACAATTGATTCTGTTTCGTTTTGTCTTTGTGTTAATGCAAATCAATATATTGAGCAATATATTCCGCCAATAGAAATGCTAAGAAAGCATCACTGCAACATTGTTTTAGGAACCGACAGTCTTGCCAGCAATTGGAGTCTAAGTATTTTAGATGAAATGAAAAATATTCAACAGAATTTTCCTTTAATTCCTTTAGAAGAATTGCTTACTTGGGCAACCCTAAACGGCGCAAAAGCACTGCAAATGAACGATAAATTAGGAAGCTTTGAACAAGGTAAACAACCGGGAGTTGTTTTATTACAAGGTTTTGATGTAAATTTTAAAGATTTACAATCAGTTGTTCCGAAGAGATTGTTATAATATTATTTGTGCTAAGCTTTGTGCTTTTTTTAAAAATTGAATCAAATGGACAAACCCAATTTTCCCGAAGTATGGCTGCGTGGCCCCGTTGCAAATATTCCTGTTTTGTTACAGCCTGTTGCACATGCATTGCTGCAGGCGAGAGAAGAAGTAAATGAAATGCTTATAAATTTTTCTGAAGATCATCTTTGGGATAAACCTGCCGGCGTTGCATCGGTCGGTTTTCATCTGCAACATCTTACTGGGGTTCTTGACAGGTTATTTACTTATGCCCGAAATAAACCTTTAAATAAAGATCAGTTGGATTATCTTTTTAAAGAAGGAAATGCAGAGCAATGTAATGTAAGTACGCAGGAACTTGTTCAGTTATTTGACAATCAGGTAGATAAATCCCTCGCAGAATTAAGCAACACGGGCGAACAAACATTGCAGGAGAACCGAAGTGTCGGCCGTTCACAACTTCCGTCTACTTTACTTGGTCTTTTGTTTCATTCTGCCGAGCATACCATGCGACATGTGGGGCAGTTGTATGTGACTGTAAAAGTTATTAAGAAGGGATTTTAAAATTTACCATTTCTTACTCTTTATAAAAATTAACCGCACTCCCCTGTGCAGTACAGGTAACAACAAGTTCATTTATACAAACATGCTGCGGAAGTGCAGCGCAATACCAAGCGATGTCAGCGATATCAGAAGCATATAAAGGAGTATATCCTTCGTAAATCTGTCTGGCTTTATCTTCATCGCCTTTAAAACGGACGTTAGAAAATTCAGTTTCCGCAGCTCCGGGATGGATAGCGGTAACCTTTATTTTATGCGGTAAAAGATCAATACGAAGTGATTTGCTGATGGCGTCAACAGCAAACTTGGTTGCACAATATACATTGCCTTTTTCATACACTTCTTTCCCTGCAATGGAGCCAAGGTTTATAACATGACCCTGGTTTCGGCAAGTCATGTATGAAAGCACTGTTTTGGTTACATACAACAGGCCTTTTATGTTTGTATCAATCATTGTGTCCCAGTCTTCCATATTGCCTTTATCAAAAGTATCGCGGCCAAGCGCAAGGCCTGCATTGTTTACCAGCACATCAATCTCTTTCCACTCATCCGGCAGGTTGCTGAGGTTTTGCAGCACTTCCTCTTTGCGCTGCACATCAAATACAAGGCTTAAAACCCGTATTGAAAATTTTTCTCTGAGCTCATCTGCAAATGCATGAAGCCTGTCTGCACGACGGCCGGTAATAATACAATTCCATTTATTTAAGGCAAATTTTTCTGCAATAGCTTTTCCAAAACCCGATGTTGCGCCTGTTATTAATACAATTTTATGCATAGCCGCGAAGGTAGGAAGCGGGCAGCAAATGAAAGTTCAAAAAAGAAAAAACTGGTTTTCAATCACTCACTCATGATTCTTATTGCCGGGCGCCGGATCCAAAAGATTATTATCAGCCATCCAGTCTGCCATTCTTTGCGGCCAGGTTTTTAGTGACGCTAATTTAGAACGGTTACCCATATTGAAACCGTGGCTTCCCTGGGCATACAAATGTGCTTCCACAGGTACTTTTGCAGCGCGATAATCTTTAAGAAGGCGAACGATTGATTCAGAACAACATGTATCGTTATTGGCGGCAAGAAGAAAGGCCGGGGGAGCATCTGAACCAATGCTGTCAGGAATACCCAAAGGCCCGGGATAAATAAGCATTTGAAAATTTGGTTTACCATTCAGCCTGTCTGTGGGGTCAGGCGCTGATACATTACCCTTACCTGACGCATAGGCAACCATGGCAACCACTTCACCTCCCGCAGAAAAACCAAGCATGCCTACGCGGGCAGTATCAATATTCCATTCCTTTGCGTGACTGCGAACTAAACGAATGGCCCTGTAAGCATCTTCACGTGGATGTTTTTCTATTGAATACGGCGAGTTTTCTTCGCGGCTCAACCGGTATTTCAGCACAAAGGCAGCTACACCTATACTGTTTAAAAAAACTGCCGGTTCTACGCCTTCTGCATTGTACACCAGCAGGCGATGACCGCCCCCGGGACATATTATTACTGCAGCTCCTGTTGCTTTTTCTTTAGGCGGCAAAAAAACAGTCAGCGAAGGATTGTGTATATTTTTAACCCAGTAGTCTTTTGCCTGTTCAGGTTCATTTCTCCGGTTTTCAAAACCCGGGGCACCTTTTTGCCAAAGAGGAATTACTGCAGGTGCTTTTTGAGCTAATATTATTAATGGAGAAAAAAATGTAAGAAAAAAAATTACTGATAGCAGAAGAATGAAAGGTTTTGTTATCATCATTATCAGTATTTTTTTTTAGACTAATTAGTGTATTTTGTTCTATAATTCTGAGTATTCAGTGGGCCTTAAAAAATAAATATCACTATGTGAAACATTTTTTTGGTACTGGGGCATTGCAGACAATGTTTTCCAGGCCGGGTCGTCACTAAAGGATTTCCAATGATCTTCTCTCGATTTCATATTTTCAAAAGAAGTCATGTACATCAGGTTAGGCATTTTTGAACCAAAGATAACTTCACTGTAAAAAACAGGATTAAAGCCAAGCCTTGAAAAAATGTTTATTTCTCCGCCCTGGTTAAACATCTGAACTTTATTTCTGTAAAAATTTTCACTTGCGCTCTCGTAACTTCGCAATTCGTACACTCTTTCGCTTTTTGGCGCAGTCAGCTTTGAAGGTGTTATTGGAGGCATTAATTCAAATGCCTTTAATAAAATATTTTCAATCCTTGTAAAAGCAGGTTTATCGGAAGGAACGCTTTCATATTCATCACCTGCATTCGCAGATTGCTTATTTCCTGTTGATTTTAATGAATAACTTTCCCATTGTTTTAATGATGAGAAAGGAATGAAAACAAACATTTTTTTATCAGTAGCGGTATCATTGGCAATAGCTTTGAAAACACCGATGTTGCTAAGACCTGCAGCATGTAAAGACGGAATGAACCGGTTTTGAAGATAATTATCAATCATTGCCTCCTGCTGGTTAGTGGAATAATGGTACACTTTTAATTGAAAATAACGAGAATCCTTGGCAGCAGGAGCTGATTTAGCCGTGAAGCAAAATGCACTAAATAAGATTGAAACCAATAAAAATAAAGATGTCTGTAATAGTTTTTTCATAATAATAAAAAGTAAAAATAATACTGTGATTGCTTTAAAGTTTGTAGATGTAAGGTTTAATTAAGCTTTTATACCTCCAGTCTTATTAATATAATCAGGGTTATCTTTTGCACCCGCTGAAACATTGCTTCTCCATTTTCTTCCCTTTCTGCAATTAAATATGCATTCCTTGTTTTTAATTTATTATGCTTTAGGCCCAGGCTTTATCGCCTTTTTTATAAGGAATGCAGGCATCATATCTGCCGGGGGTTTCTATGTATCTTCTTGCCTGTGTGCAACCTATCTCCGATGTGAAGTAGCCTAACAGCGTTAACTCCTTCATCAACCTGAAATAATGCTTAGGCTGATCGGCTTTCCAGGTTTTCATTGCTTGTTTCTGCTTATTGTCCAGTTTCACAAGCAAGGCGTGTCTTTGATCTGGTTTAAGGTCGGTAAACTTGTCATTGTATTCTTTTTCAGAAAGATCCTCTATTCTTTTCATGCCGTCATGAAATATTTTTTGATCTCTTTCTTCGTAGCAATCATTTACCATCACTGCCATAAATTGCCCGACTTTGGCTGCTTTAGCACCGGGAGTTTTTGTAGGAGGTAAAATGGTATCGGAGATCTCATCTAAAAGAGCAACATCTTTATCAGAAAACCTAACAGCCTTATTATCGTTACTTTTACATGCTACAAAAGCGTTGGTACCTAAAATTGTTCCTCCCAGCATAAGGCTTATATGCTGAACTGCTTCTCTTCTGTTCATAGTTAATAAAACATAGTAGTTAATTAATTCAAATGTTTTTTATTCCTATAGTCAATAGTCCGCAGCTAAAGTGTTATCCCCGTTATCCATCCGTTCACCGTCAACGGTCATCCTTCACGACATCCTTCATCTGTCATCTGTCATCTCTTCTTCACACTCCCAATTCACCCACCGTAAATCCTTCCCTGTATTTGCGTTTTACAAATTGATTTACTGCATCAAAGTTGGTTACTTTCATATTTTTTTCATCCCACAATAGTTCAATACCGCGTCCGGGGTAATCAAACCCTTTTCCATTGCTTCTGTCTATGCGTATATCATGACCGCGAATGGCAAGATTAGCCATACACAAAGATTCAGTCAGCGGACCTGCAATTTCGAAAGGAGAGCTTAGCTGCTTTTTTCCATAACCTGCTATAGCTCCTTCCACCCATTGAGCATAATGGCCCTCTGGACCACCCGGCACTCTTGGATATTTTTGTTTTACATGTACCTCATTGGTTCGTGAAGTTGGCAATAACTTTGGATCAGCACCATAAGTTCCGCACATCATTTTGCCTTTTGTACCTATAAATAAAGCGCCGTTGCCACCGTCTCCAAACACCTCGTTAGGTCCTAATTCTTCGGGTCTTTCAGGTTGTATGCCTCCATCCATCCAGTGAACTGTTACAGGTCCGGTTGTTTTATCAGTTTTTGGAAAGTGCATAGTTACATTACTGGACGGAGGAACACTTTCAGGAAAATATCCCTGTTTAAATTCGTCTACGTATACAGTACCTACACTTGCCTGTACATCAGAGATGTATTGAAGATTTAATACCCGGAAAGCAGGTTCAATAAGATGGCAACCCATATCTCCCAAAGCACCTGTACCATAATCCCACCAGCCCCGCCAGTTGAAGGGAACAAGCTTTTCTACATAGTCTTTATATGGTGCAGTTCCTAACCACAAATTCCAGTCTAAAGTTTTAGGAACCTCTGCTTTAGCAGATGGCCAGGGAATCCCCTGGGGCCATACCGGTCTGTTTGTCCATACATACACAGTATGAACATTACCGATTGTACCCGCATCATACCACTCCATTAATTGTCTTACCCCATCGCCTGATGATCCCTGGTTTCCCATTTGGGTTACTACTTTATAGCGTTTTGCAGCGTCTGTCAGTACGCGTGCTTCATAAACATCGTGGGTTAAAGGTTTTTGTACATATACGTGTTTGCCCAGTTGCATTGCCGATAAAGCCACAACAGCATGATTATGATCGGGAGTGGATACAGAAACTGCGTCGAAATTTTTTGACTCTTTATCAAGCATTTCGCGCCAGTCTTTGTAATACTTTGCTTTTGGAAAATTCTTTACTGTTGTTGAGGCTCTTACATCATCTACATCGCATAGATAAGCAATATCTGCTTTGCCACTTTTATAAAAATGCGCTATATCATCTTCTCCTTTCCCTCCAACCCCAACGCTAGCTATAGTAAGGCGGTCACTTGGAGCTATATAACCTTTGCCACCTAATACGTGCCTCGGCACTATCATAAAACCTGCTGCTGCTAATGCGGTGTTTTTTATAAAATCTCTCCTGGAGTTATCTGATGCGGCAATGTCTTTTTCTTCAATCAATTTTTATTCTTTAAGGTTATAAATCTGGTTTTTTAATTGGCTTATACACGACTATCAATTTGGGCAGTAAAACGACGGATGTTATGACTGTAATAACAATGTCATTAACTTAGCAAGTCTACAAATCATTTTTTTAATATTCAATAAACAATACTCAATACTCAATATTCAATTATAGAACTGCAAAGTGGATTGCTCCACTGAGTATTGAACATTGAAAGTTGAGCATTGAACATTTTTTTCTTAAGTTAATAACATTGATTGTAATAATTTTCTTCGTAGTAAGAATTAATATTAACGATCAGGTAAGGCCTGCAAATGCTTTATCTCCTTTTTTGTAATCAATAACTCCCTGATACTTTCCGGGCACAGGAATATAGTTGAGACCTTCTGTTCTGCCTTTCTCTGAAGTAAAATACCCAAAGATGGCAAGCTGTTTTAATTGTTGAAAGTAATGATTGGGCATAGTTTGCTTTTTAAAATCATTTGTATTTCTCTCCTGCCCTTGTTTTTCCTTTTGTTTTTGTACATTCTCATCTTCTGCCTGCTTTTTTACATAGTCGTTGGTTTCCTTATCTACGGAAATAAGTAATTGTTTCCGCTGCTCGGGCGTAGCCTTCATAAAACTATGGCCGTGCATCTTATTGCATGCATCATCGAGGGCAGTTAATCCTTTATGAAAAATTTCCTGGTCATCTTTAGTATAAGCATCATTCACCATTACCGTCATAAATCTTCCTACGCCAGCAGCTTTAGCACCCGCTGTATTTGTTTGTGGTAATATGGTTTCTGCTACCTCATCCAGAAAAGCAATATTATCCGCGGTAAACGCAACAGGTGCAGATTTAGTTTCTGACTTACATCCCGTTAATAAAAATTCTCCCCCAATCATTGCCCCGCCGGTAGCAGCGGCGATCATTTTTAAAAGTTCACGTCTGTTCATTTGAAAAGTTTAAAAATTAATTATTCAAACATTTACTGTTATTATTATTTACACCATAAACCCTATGTCATTACCTTAAGTGAATCCCTCGTATCATTTTTTAGTTATTCAATAATCAATACTCAATAATCAAATTTGATCTAAAAAGTTGATTGCTTTCATTGAAAATTGAGCATTGAGCATTGATTATTTCCTTCATAAGTTAATGCATAGACCATAAGCCCATAACTTATATATTTCCTTTTTTTAATTCCTTAACTGCAAAATCAGCGGCTCTTGCTGTCATTGCCATATAAGTTAACGAGGGATTTACGCAAGATGCTGATGTCATGAATGATCCATCTGTTACAAATACATTTTTGCAGTCCCATATTTGGTTATTACTGTTCAATACAGATGTTTTAGGATCTCTGCCCATTCTTGCAGTGCCCATTTCGTGTATTCCCCATCCCGGTTGGCATCCTTCATCATGACCTTTTACATTTTTAACACCCGCAGCCTCCAGCATTTCAACAGCATCATTCACTATATCTTTTCGCATGTTCATTTCATTTTCCTTAAATTCAACATCGAATTCAATAACCGGCATATTCCATTTATCTTTTTTATCTTTTGATAAGGAAATTTTATTATCATGATATGGTAACATTTCACCAAATCCTCCTAAGCCCATATTCCATTTACCGGGTTGCCCCAATGCTTCTTTCAGATCAGCACCAATATTTAGTTCAGCTATCTCTCTTGCCCAATTTTCACGGCTGCCAGATCCCTGGTATCCAAAACCACGGATATAATTTCTTTTTTCATCACCGGGCAGATTACGAAAGCGCGGAACATAGATACCGTTAGGCCTGTATCCTGAATAGTATTTATCTTCAAAGCCTTCCATATCTCCGCTTGCACCAAGTTTTAAATGGTGGTCCATAACATTATGACCCAACTCACCGCTGCTGCTGCCCAACCCATCAGGCCATATATCAGTTGCAGATCGCATTAATATTGTTGTTGACGGAAAAGTAGAAGCACATAAAAAAACAATTTTGCTGTTAAATTCCATGGCTTCATTGGTTCTTGCATCCACTACTCTTACGCCCGTTGCTTTTTTCGTATCCTTGTTATAAATAATATCTGTAACTATTGAGAAAGTGCGGAGCGTTAAATTACCTGTTGCATTGGCCGCAGGTAAGGTAGATGACTGTGTACTGAAATAGCCTCCGTACGGACATCCGTTTGAACAAATATTTCTGAACTGACAAGGTGTTGGCCGTCCGGGTATTGTTTGTGTAAGATTTGCAGTACGGCCAATGATCATCGTTCTTTTATTATTATAGTGTTCTTTTATTCGTTTGGCAACAGTTTGCTCTACTATATTCATATCCATCGGCGGTAAAAATTTACCGTCGGGCAGTTGCGGCAATCCCTCTTTTGATCCGCTAATGCCGGCAAATGTTTCTGCATGATCATACCACGGAGCAATGTCTTTGTAGCGGATAGGCCAGTCAACAGCGATACCATCTTTTGCGTTAGCTTCAAAATCAAGATCACTCAAGCGATAACTCTGCCTGCCCCACATCAATGAACGTCCGCCGGTATGATAGCCACGAAACCAGCCAAATGGTTTTTTTTCAATGTATGGACTGTCTTTATCTACCGCCCAGAAAGAAAGATTACGTTCATTTAAAGGATAGTCTCTTTTTAATACCGGGTATTCATCAATCATTTTTTGAGTGCGCCCGCCCCGGTGTGGATAATCCCATGCAGGCTTATTGGTATCTGCATAATCTTTAACATGCTCGATGTGAAAACCACGTTCAAGCATCAAAACCTTCAGCCCTTTTTCAGTAAGCTCTTTTGCCGCCCACCCTCCGCTGATACCGGAGCCAACTACAATCGCATCATAAGTGTTATTTGCCATGCCAATCGCTATTAAGTATGATATAAAAATTAAAAATTAAAAACTAAAAACTAAAAAAAGTACTGATATTTTTAAAATGAGTATAAAATCTAAAGTTATACATCACAAATCTTTATTGCTTCTCTTAAAGAATCTAATTTATCAGGATATGTTGGCACAAATTCCTGTGCTACATAACCTTTATATCCCGTTTCTACAATTGCTTTCATTACTGCAGGATAATACAATTCCTGCGTATTATTTATTTCATGCCTGCCGGGTATGCCGCCTGTATGATAATGCGCAATGTACTGATGGTAATCCCTGATGTTTCTTATAATATCTCCTTCCTGTATTTGCATATGGTATATATCGAAAAGCAATTTAAAATTATCTGAGCTTATTCGTTTACAAAGTTCTGCTCCCCATTCTACATGGTTACACATATAATCTTTATGATCAACCTTGCTATTTAATAGTTCCATCACCATGGTAACTCCACTTTTTTCTGCCAAAGGCAAAACCTTTTTTAAAGCTTCCGCACAATTTTTCATACCAGTTTCATCATCCATTCCACGACGTGCGCCACTAAAGCAGATAAGATTTTTATAACCCGCTTTTTGCATAACAGGAATTGTTTCAAGATATTCTTTTATAAGCTGCTCATGGTAAACCGGATTGTTCAATCCGTCATATAAATCATTCTTTCCTGCTGTGTAGCACATAGAACTGTAAATGCCGTGTTGCTGCAAGGCAGGCCAGTCTTTTGGCCCTACCAGATCAATAGCGCTAAATCCTATTTTCTTTACTGCTGCACATAATTCATCTAAGGAAAGATAATTAAACGTCCACCTTGAAACTGAATGATTAATATTTCCTTTTAGCATGGTTTTATTTTCGTTTTCTTTCCTTTCCGCGAGAGATATTCGGGGTGCTGCAATAACGGCAGCACTTCCCAGCATAATATTCTTAAATACTTCGCGGCGGCTTGGTTGCTTTTTCATTTTTTTATTATACATAATTTTAAGTAACGGGACTGACAGCTAATCCTTGTTCAGCTTCTGACTGAGAAATAATTTTCTTTTTATCATCTTTAAAAAGGACTGCATACAAAACAAGAACAGCAAAAGAAATAGCAGCGGGAATCATCCAGATGCTTTTCCAATCATGCCCATTTGCGGTGGAATATTTTTCTGCTACCAGGCCAGCAATCCAAAACCCGATAAGCATACCTACACCATAAGTTGCAAGCGTTATCATTCCCTGTGCAGAAGACCTTATTTTTTCACCAGCTTTATCATTTGTATATATTTGTCCTGTTACAAAAAAGAAATCGTAGCAAACGCCGTGGAGAATAATACCGGCATACAACATCCACATACCGACGCCTGTATTTCCAAAACCAAAGAATAAATATCTTGCTGCCCATGCGGCCATTCCTATCAGCAGCATTTTTTTGACACCTAACCTGATAAAGAAAAAAGGCATCAAAATCATAAATACTAATTCAGACATCTGGCCGATAGCCATTTTGCCTGCCGCGCCTTCCACCTTCAATTCATTTAAAAAAATATTAGTTTCCTGGTAGTAAAAAGCAAGGGGAATGCAAATTAATAATGAGGATAAAAAGAAAATCAGAAAGTTTTTATCTTTCAGTAAGCTAAGTGCATCGAGACCTATTATTTCTCCAAAAGTCACTTTGGTTCCTTTTTTGGAAGGCGGCGTATCGGGCAAAGTGAAACTGAAAACACCCATGATAAACGAAACTGCTGCAGCTACCCTGAAAGTGTTTATCAATGAATTTCTTTGTTCCCAAGCCATCCATCCTATAATTAATCCTGCTACTATCCAGCCAACCGTTCCCCAGACACGTATTTTTGCAAAATCTTTTTCCGGGTCGCCTATCTGATTAAAAGACACAGCATTTATTAAAGCCAGGGTTGGCATAAACAAAATCATGTAGATCAATAAAACAGGGTAAAAAGCAGAGAAATTATCAATAACTGACAAATAATACAAAGCAGCAGCGCCAATCAAATGCAGTATGCCTAAGATTTTTTGGGCAGAAAAAAACTTATCAGCGATCAATCCTACGATGAAAGGAGCTATAATAGCCCCCAAGGCCTGGGTGCCATAAGCTGCGCCTACCTGAATGTCTGAGACACCTTTGATAGATTTCAGGTAAGTTCCCATGGTTACATACCATGCACCCCAGATAAAGAAGTTTAGGAACATCATGACAGAAAGCCTGAAGCGGATAGCAGATTTCATTGCAAGTTCGTTAAAAATAAGTCTGATACCTCATTTTATTGAAATGAAAAGTAACCAATCTTACGGTTTAAGTTGATTATGCTCCATTTTAATTAACAAAATGAATATATAATTGAAAATTAAAAGTAATGCATTAAGAAATACTTTTAATGATTCCTCCCAAAAATATATCTGTTACTATTAAAGTTTGAACAAAAATTATATTAAAGTTAGAAAAGTAAATAATTTTTAGATAACTAAGCCCGGGCGGTTACTAAATCAGGGTTCCTTTTACGGCTGCGCATGTAAACATTAAGGCCTATGAAAGCAACAATAAGGCAAAGAGGAATCATTAATGTTGCATTTATTATTTCGGGTCCGGCAGCTTTTTTTGCTTCGTTTAAAGCATTAGCCATTTCTGTTCCGGGCGCAGCGCTTGCATAAGCAGACATTTCGGCACCGGCAGGCAGTTGGGATCCTACCAATCTGTCGTAATATCCTCCCATAAACATCATATACATAGAAACTGCGAACATGCCTGCGCCGCCGATAAAATTCAATCCTACTGCGCCGCTTTTAGGTATGTTTTCTGATACAAAACCTAACATGGTTGGCCAAAAATAGCATACGCCTATTCCAAATATAAGGGCACCGACAAATAACATAGTGCCTGTAGAATGACTCAAAAGATATAATCCTATGGAAGAAACTATTGCAGAAAATAACAAAACTCCGGCAGGTGAAAATCTTTTTACCACAGGCCCCGCAAATGCGCGCCCGATCACCATAACTCCCGTTTCAATGGTTAACAGCAAAATAGCATTTTCAGTAACATTTTTCAAAAGCACATCTATCCACTGACCGGTAAATAATTCGGTAATGGCTGTGCCGAGCATGCATATAAACATAAAAATATAGAGTGGAGACAACAACGAACGATACATTTGTCCGGAAGACACGCCAGCCGCCACTCTCTCTGTTACAGGGAACTTAAGTTTAAAGAACAAGTAACCATAAATTAAGGTTGGTATAGCCATTATACCTACCTGCACCTGCCAGTTAAGCCCGATCTTATCAAATAAAAACACAATTAAAGTTCCGATTACTATTCCTCCCGGGAACCAGAGATGGAAATAATTGAGCCTTGTTGTTTTCTGATCCGGAAATAAAGAGGTAACGAGAGGATTACAGGCCGCTTCTACAGTGCCGTTCGCCATACCGATAAATAAAGTAGATATAAACAGGCTCCAGAAGCCTCCTGCAAAAATGGTAAGAACAATACCAATAAGATGAAGGACAAAAGCTGTTTCAAGCAAGCGTTTCATGCCGATTGTATCTACCAGCATTCCGCCGATAATGATTGCCAACGGAAACCCCCAAAATGCAGTGGCTGCAATCGTTCCCAATTGTGCAGCATCCAGGTGGAATTGAACTCCCAGACGACCTAAAATGCCTGCACGGATACCAAAAGAAAGTGAAGTAACTAAAAGGGACAGGCAGCTTGCTGTAAATAATGCATTTCTGTTTATTGTTGCATCTCTGTTTATTGCTTTCATATGTTTTTGCAATTGGTTAGTGAAGATTATTTGTTAGAACGTTTTTATAATTTTTTATAAATAAATATAATTTCCTAATAGTAAACGCAGGCTTAGCTGGGTAAGCCATTTCCTTTGCATTCGTCAGATATTTCTTCTATGCTTTTTTTGACGGGATAAATGTAGTATTTAAAGACATACATTCATTTACAAATAAAAGAATAGTTTTTTGAAAAAAATAAAAAAAAGTTAAATTATACATGTGAATAACCTATAAATTTGAAGTCTGTAAATCCCTGACATGCATTATTGCTTCCTGCGATTTCAATAACTTTTATTTTTTGTGTATGAGAAAACTAAGGATGGGTATGATAGGCGGAGGAGCCGGCGCTTTCATTGGCGTTATACACAGAATGGCTGCTATAATGGATGGTGAAATTGAATTAGTATGTGGCGCACTTAGTTCTGATCCGCAAAAATCAAAAGACAGTGGAAAAATTTTAAATCTCGACGCATCGAGAATATATGATTCATTTCAGCAAATGATTATAAATGAAAAAGAATTGCCAAATGATGTCAGAATGGATTTTGTAAGTATTGTAACGCCTAATCACGTTCATTTTGAACCGGCAAAAATGGCAATGGAAAATGGATTTCACGTAGTTTTGGATAAACCGATGACTTTGAACCTTGGAGAAGCGAAAGAGTTGAAAGAGGTTGTGCAAATGACCGGAAAATATTTTTGTTTAACCCATACCTACACCGGTTATCCTTTAGTAAAAGAAGCCCGCGTACAGGTGCAAAGCGGCAGGCTTGGCAACATCAGAAAGATTATGGTAACTTATCCGCAGGGATGGTTAAGTTCTTTTTTAGAAGGCTCAGACGATAAGCAGGCAGCATGGAGAACGGACCCTTCGAAAAGCGGCATAGCGGGTTGTATGGGCGATATTGGCACGCATGCGTTCAACCTGGCTGAGTATATAACAGGATTAAAACTAACACACATTTCAGCAGATTTACATACGGTTGTAGAAGGCAGAAAGCTGGATGATGACGGCGCGGTTTTATTAAAATTTAATAATGGCGCCACAGGAGTTTTGGTTGCTTCACAAATAATGGCCGGGGAAGAAAATAATCTAAACATTCAAATATATGGCGAACAGGGCGGCGTAAAATGGAATCATGCTGATCCAAAATCACTGACATTCATTGCGCCCGACAAACCTGTAGAAACGTGGCGGGCCGGAAGCAAATACCTTAGCGAAGTTGCAAAACATAATACACGTACACCTGCCGGGCATCCGGAAGGATATATTGAAGCATTTGCTAATCATTACCGCAACTTTGCCTTGTGTGTAAAAGCCGGTCTGGCAGGTGAAAAACCAAAAGACGACTGGTTTGACTTTCCGGGAATTGAAGACGGGGTGAGAGGAATGGCATTTATTGAAAATGTGGTAGCTTCTTCAAAATCACAGGAGAAATGGACAGAGTTTACCATCTAAATCTCCCTATGAGAGACTTGCAGGCAACAAACAAAGAATTATAGACGAAGCATCATTAGTATAATAAAAAAAAATAAGTAACCAAAAGTTTTAAACTTCCCTTTTTGAAATGTTATTTAGGAAAAGTCTTGCTTATGTTGAAAATTGAGGGTTGATTATTGAATATTTCAGGCTTTAAAATATTCAATGCTCAATGTTCAATACTCAATTTTCAATTAAAATTACTTAACTAAATAACATTGAACTGAGGAAGGATTTAGGAGAGCCTCTATGAAAACAATAAAAGGGCCTGGAATTTTTTTAGCACAGTTTCTCGGTGATACGCCGCCTTTCAATGACCTTAAGAGTATCTGTGAATGGGCAAAAAGTATAGGATTTATTGGTGTGCAAATACCTGCGTGGGACTCCCGGTGTATAGACCTGCAGAAATGTGCAGAAAGTAAAACCTATGCAGATGAGCTTAAAGGACTGGTTAACGGATGCGGATTAGAAATAACTGAACTGGCAACTCATTTGTTAGGCCAACTGGTTGCTGTTCATCCTGCGTATGATGTTATGTTCGATGGATTTGCACCGGAACAATTTCGAAACGATCCAAAAGCAAGAACAGAATGGGCAGTGCAGCAGGTGAAGTATGCAGCAAAAGCATCACAAAACCTGGGATTGAAGGCAAGCGCAACTTTTAGCGGCGCTTTACTTTGGCACACCATGTATCCATGGCCGCAACGCCCGGCAGGACTGGTAGAAACAGGGTTTGAAGAATTAGCGAAAAGATGGATGCCGATTTTAAATACTTACGATGAATGCGGCGTAGACCTTTGTTACGAGATTCACCCCGGTGAAGATTTGCATGATGGGGTTACGTACGAAATGTTTCTGGAAAAAGTAAATAATCACCCGAGATCGTGCTTATTATACGATCCTTCTCATTTTGTTTTGCAGTGCCTTGATTACCTTTCTTATATAGACTTTTATCACGAGCGCATAAAAATGTTTCATGTAAAAGATGCAGAATTTAATCCTACGGGAAAACAAGGCGTATATGGTGGTTATCAAAGCTGGGTCAACAGGGCAGGACGTTTTCGCTCTCTTGGAGACGGGCAGGTAGACTTTAAAAGTATTTTCAGTAAACTGACTGCTTACGATTTTACAGGTTGGGCAGTGATGGAATGGGAGTGTGCATTGAAAAATTCTGAAGACGGCGCCAGGGAAGGCGCGGTTTTTATACGAGATCATATTATACGGGTAACCGAAAAAGCCTTTGACGACTTTGCCGGTACTGGCAGCAATGAACAACTTAATCGCAATATATTAGGACTATCATAATTATTAAACCATTTAATTAAAAGTATATGAAAAAGTTATTTATTATTCTCTCTTTCAGCGGGTTTGGCTTGTTAGTTGGTTGTGGTGGCGGAAATGAAAAGAATGCAGAAACAGAAGCAAGAAAAGACGATGCAAAACAAGAAGCTAAAGCGGACGAAGCTACCGATAACCCTGACTACGAAAAAGGCCTCGCCCTTGTAGGACAAAATGATTGCTTAACGTGCCATAAAATAAATGAGGCCTCTACAGGACCAGCTTACTCGGCGGTGGCAGCAAAATATCCCAATAATGCACAGGTAATAGACTCATTGTCTAATAAAGTAATCAGGGGTGGTGCAGGCAACTGGGGAGTTGTACCTATGACTCCGCATCCTAACTTATCTAAAGACGATGCTGTAACAATGGTAAAATATGTACTGTCACTAAAAAAATAATTAAAGCAATAATTTATTAATGCTCCATTGCAACTTGCCGCGACATCAAGGTAATGCCATTTAGCTAAGAAACGGCTGAAGCCGTTAATCATAAAAATACCTCTTCACAGCCCGCGGTTTAAACCGTGGGTTGTGAAGAAAGCTTTCAAAACAAAAATCGTTTCAACGATTTGAATGCTCAACTAAATGATATTGACCTGAAGGTTATGGCAATTTTAGCCATACAAATCGTCATAGAACCATAAAAAGCTTCAAAGAATGTATTTCTGTAAGCAGAATTTACTTAAAAATCTCTTGCTCTATAAAGTTTACCCTTTCAAAGAAGTTCTGCAGATAAACACACATAAGCAGGTCCTTATAATCTTATAGGCCGGATAGTTTAAAAACATTAACAGTAAATATTAATGGTAAGATTAACTGGTTTGTAACTTTTAATAATAGGGTTATGCCTCTTACCTTTACTAAATGAAGTCATTGAAGAATATACGCCATTTGAGTTTTGATGAGCTGGTGAATTATTTTGAGCAAATTGGAGAAAAAAAATTCAGGGCAAAGCAGGTCTATGAATGGCTATGGCAAAAGCAGGCGCATAGTTTTAATGCTATGACAAACTTGGGCAAAGAATTAAGAGCTAAGCTAAATGAACATTTCAGCCTTCCCGCTTTGCAGACAGACACTACTCAATACAGCGAAGACGGCACAGTTAAAAGCCGGTTTAGAACAGTTGACGGTCACTTGGTAGAAGGTGTTTTGATACCAACAGACGAGCGGCAGACAGCTTGCGTATCTTCACAAATTGGCTGTAGCCTTAGCTGCAAATTCTGCGCAACTGGTTACATGGAGCGCAAACGCAATCTCGATTTTGACGAAATATTTGACGAGGTGGTTTTGATAGATCAACAAGCCCAAAAGGTTTATAATAAAAAGCTAAGCAATATTGTTTTTATGGGAATGGGCGAGCCATTGCTTAACTACAAAAATGTATTAAAAGCCATCGAAAAAATAACATCGCCAGACGGATTGGGAATGAGCCCGAGGCGAATAACGGTATCAACAGCAGGTGTTGCTAAAATGATCAGACAATTGGGCGATGACAAAGTGAGGTTTAATTTGGCTCTCAGCCTGCACGCAGCCAATGACCTGAAGCGCAACGAAATTATGCCGATAAATGAAAGCAATAATATTAAAGCTTTAATGGAAGCGTTAAACTATTTCTACATTCAAACCGGCAATCAGGTAACTTTCGAGTACATATTGTTTCAAAATTTTAATGACAGCTTAAAAGATGCAGATGAACTAATTAAGATTTACAGACAGGTTCCGGCGGATCTTGTAAACATAATTGAATATAACCCGATTGACGCCGCAAAGTTTTTAAAACCCGACGAAGAAACAGTTGAAAAATTTATAAACCATCTGTCAAAAGCCCGGGTGAATGCAAGACTAAGACGCAGCCGGGGAAAAGATATTGATGCAGCTTGCGGGCAATTGGCAAACAAGACAGAGCCAAATACAGAACCACGATTTGCATGATTAATTTTAGGATTATTGTGAAAGTAGAACCATGATTTGTAGGATAACGAAGGATTATTGTGAAATTAAAGGAAGATTTTGAAGGGAACGGTATTTTAAAAAGCTACAGATTTAACTTATTTTATTCTTTTTGTTCTTTACAACTTTAAGTCTTTGTGGCTTGTTTAATCAAAAAATATTACTAAATTGCTTAAGGAATGCTTAAGGTAGCAATCAATTTATATTTAATTTTTAAGTAAAAATGAATTTGGAAAAAAATTTCACGTGGTCTGATGAGAGTGAGCCACATAAAAAACGTACAAAGGAAATCATTACCAGACATCCTGAAATAAGGAAGTTAATAGGCAGAAATCCTTATACTATTTTGGTTATTTTGCTGTGTGTAACTGTACAGATCACTTTGGCTTATTTTTTAAAAGATGCGCCGTGGTGGGCAGTTTTTGTTGCCGCATATTTAGTCGGCGCTTTTGCCTGTCACACACTTTTTGTTTGCATACATGAATGTGCACACAATCTTCTTTTCAAAAACAGAACTTTAAATACCTGGTCAGGCATTGTTGCCAATTTGCCGCTGGTGTTCCCAAGCTCTGTTTCGTTTCAGAAATATCATATTAAGCACCACTCGTTTCAGGGCGTGGAAGAGCTGGATGCGGACATGCCTTATCAATGGGAAGCAAAACTGATAGATAATTCACGAATTGGTAAAGCGCTATGGCTGTTGTTTTACCCAATTTTTCAATTACTGAGGCCTATTCGCTTAAAAGAAATTGCAATATGGGATAAATGGACCATTATCAACTGGGTTGTTCAGTTAAGCTTTATGGTGGCTGTTGTTTATTTTCTTGGCGCAAAAAGCACTGTTTTTCTTGTTGCGGGTTTCTTCTTTTCTGTGGGATTGCATCCATTGGGCGCAAGATGGGTACAGGAACATTATCTGACCCATGGCGACCAGGAAACAAAAAGTTATTACGGTGTTCTGAATACTGTTAACCTCAATGTTGGTTATCACAATGAGCACCACGATTTTCCTTCAGTAGCATGGAACAGGCTGCCAAAAGTGAAAAAAATAGCAGGTTCTTACTACGATACACTTGGTCATCACACTTCTTACACAGGTTTACTTTTTCGTTTTTTGTTTGATAAAAATATTTCTATATATTCAAGGGTAGCACGGGCTAACCGGGGAAAAGTTAAAGTAACTCAGGAGGCCATTATTCCTGCGGTAAAATTAGCAGAGGCAGAATAATAAAGAAAGTATAATTAAAATTTTAAAAAATACAGCAATATTTCTTTTTCTTAGCAATAATGTATTGCTTATTGATATTGGATATAAATGGGTTTTGGAGTAAACTTTAATAATTCCTGTGGAGTGTATAATTGGTTTGCACCTGTTTTTGTATCATTATGATAAAAAAGTTTAAATCCTGAAAACTGAACAGGCTCTTTATAAATATAGCGCAGGTACGAAGACTTTTTCAATATTTTATCTCCCCATCCGTCCATATCTATTACTACCTGAACTTCAGGTAATTTTTTTATCTTTTCATACCCATTTACCATTCCTTGTGTGAAGCGGTGAACGACTAAAATCTTCGGCGGAAGATTGTTCTTTTTTACAATATCTGCCAAAAAATCTACAGCGTCGTTTATATCATCAGCGTTAAATGTTCCGATCCTGGAGCCGGGGACTTCTCCGTTTTTTAGTGAAAATTCAGGATCAATTCCTAAATTAACATCAGGCATTACTAAGTATTTTTCTAATCGCGGCATTTCTTCCTTTAAATTACTGTGAGCCACTTGTATATCTAAAAAAACCAACCCTTTTATTTCTTTTGCCCAATTCACCATTGTGTCTATCTGGCTATCCGGCATGCGCAAACGGTACTTGCCATCTTTGCCTCCTGATCCCTGTGCCGTGACTGCTATGTAATGCAAAGCAGGAATAACGGTAAGTGAAGTATCTGCCGCCTGCCATTTGGCAACCTCACCCTTCAATTTTGCCAGCATTTCTTTCTTAGGCAATTCACCTAAAATGCCCATTCTTTTTGAATATAAATTTCCATAAAAAGCAACAATTCTATGATAAGGCAACACTGCACCTGCCGATGGATAGGGAGCTTTGACAGGCCATTTACCCATAGAATCGCCATTGGCAAGGGCGTTTACTAATCTATCGTAAGCAGCGGTGTCTAATATTTTTACAACCGGCTCAGCGTTAACAGATTTTTTTTGAACAATTACATTACCCGGTTTGCTTTCTTCCCCGGAGAGAACCTGCATACAACCGGTAAAAAATAACAATATAGTTAAAAGTGAAAGCAGGAAAAAAACAGTAGAAAAAAACCGCTTTTTCAGTAGACTCCAGGAGCACTTTGAATTTACTCCTGAGTCGTCTTTGTTTATTAAAGTCATGTGCAAGGCAAATATTTTTTTATAAAACGCAGGAAAATAGTTATTATTTTAGAATAGATTTTTAGCAAAAGTTTAAAGAAAAAAAATAATAAATGTTATAAAGCGTGCAAAAAAATCCAAAGGGATACATGCGCTATTGATGCAGTCTGTTTTTACAGCAATATTTGTACTTATTACTTCATTTTTCTTTCAGATATTTTCCGACTTAGTTTTATGTAACTACTCAGGTTATTTGAAAAGAGGTGTTTCCACAATTGTGGATAAACAAAATTTTATTTTATTGAAAATAATGATTCTTTTTGAGAATCGAACCAACTATTACCATACCCCTTTCAGAATAT
>JAABUK010004985.1_pt1 | contig 21155 bp, 18 predicted proteins | sample 5559141 | NCBI WGS metagenome assembly JAABUK01 (sample SAMN10711869, study PRJNA513367) | rock metagenome | isolation source: Antarctica rocks | place: Antarctica: Victoria Land, Pudding Butte nord | collected 2016-01-03
CCCGCGCGAGAGCATGCGGCTCCGGGCTCCGCCCTCCGCCGCATCCTCCCGCATCACCGCAACCCGCCTCAGACTGGGGAATATTCAAACGCCCCAAAGTGGGGAATTTTCAGTTGACGATGACACCCGGCGGGCATATCGCGATGCCACGCCCGGAAGCGGCTCCGTGAAGATGCGGCGCCGGCACTCTTCACCCGTGCAGAAGAACTTCCGGGTTGAGAGCACAATACGAACCGGGAGACGCTCCCAGGGAAGGTCACCCAGTTGACGCAGATAACGGCTGTGAACGCGGTGAGATGTGGTGCCACAGGCCGGGCAGGAGGAGAATGCACGGCAGGTCTGTAACTCCATCTGTATAGCACCGTCCTTCGGACGAATACAGACTAGCTTCACTTCGTAAGGGTTCGGTAGCAGCGTCCCTTGGATCATCAAGAGCCTCCACAGCTACTTCCTTCTTACCCGTAACCAGCCGCGCCGGAAAGAATCACCAAATGTACGGAAGAACCGGTATCTGGCGTAGCCTTTGGGGTGTTATCTGTCGCCCCAGCCTGAATCAGGAGCTTCTGGCCCCTCCCTCGACGCCCTACCTGGAGTTTGCCCATGCAGCCATCCCTCGAACTCGCGACCGCCACGCCTCAGGCCGGGGCCGATGGAGACCGGACCACGTTCGCCCTGACCGAGGCGCAGGCCCGGCTCCGGCAGATGGCCCTCGATACTGTCCGCTCGCCTCACACCCGCCGCAATTATGGGAAGGCTCTCGATGACCTCTTCCGTTCTCGGGCGGCCGGCCGTTGAGCCGGGCGCTGCTCCTGGAATGGAAGGCGGCGATGGACGGCCTCGCGCCTTCGACCTTCAACGTCCGCCTTGCTGCGGTGCGCAAACTGGTGGATGAGGCAAGGCGCAACGGCATCCTCGGCCGGGAAGAGGCCGCCAGTCTGGCGGATATCCCCAACGTCCGGCAGCAGGGAACTCGTCTGGGAAACTGGCTGACCAGCTGACCAAGGAACAGGCGAAGGAGCTCCTGACGGTTCCGGACCGTTCGACCCTCAAGGGCAAGCGCGACTACGCGATCCTGGCTGTGCTGGTCGGCTGCGCCCTGCGTCGCCAGGAGCTCGCGAGCCTAAATATAGATGAGATCCAAATGCGCGAGGGCCGCTGGGTCATAGCCGACCTCCGGGGAAAGGGTGGACGGGTCAGGACGGTCGCCGTGCCCCTGTGGGTCAAGTACGGCGTCAACGCCTGGCTCACCGCAGCGGCGATCGAAGAGGGCCGGCTGCTGCGGCGTATTCGAAAGGGCGGCAAGATAGGCGAGGAACTGAGCGACTGGGCCGTGTGGTCGGTTGTCGAGCAAGCCGCCAAAGAGATCGGGATCGAGCGCTTCGGGGCCCACGATCTTCGGAGGACCTGCGCAAATGTATGGTCCGCCGCCTTGTCGCAAGCGAAAAGTGATCTGACAGGGTGGTCTGCGCAAATGTATTCGACCTTTAGCGGAGTGTACGACTCCTGGCCAGGATGGAATGCGCTACGCCTCTTCCTATTTAGCTCTTCAGTTTCGGAAAACTGCTTGGCGCATCAGGTTAGGAGAGCGTCGGGTTCGACCGTTGTGCCATCTCAATTGTTCGCCAGCAGACCTGGCAGGAAACTTGGTTAGACCGTCGTCCGTGGGTTGTAGATGTGGAATCGCGAAGGCGACTTCCAAGCCTGACTTCAGGCAGGCTTCATCTGCAAGCTATGTAGGTTTGGTTCCGATTCCGTAAGCAAGGAGGGTCGATAAGCCTCTCCTCTCGCCAGAACCACCCAGGCGATCCGGGCCATTTTGTTTGCCAGAGCGACCGCGGCGACATTAGGGTGCTTTCTCAGAGCGATATTCTCGATCCATGTTCTGAGACCGATGGATTGTTTGGTTCCTCGCAGCATGACCGCGCGAGCTCCCTGGATGAATAGCTTTCGCAGGTAGGGATTGCCTCGTTTGCTGATGCCCAGAAGCTTCTGCTTTCCTCCGGTGGAGGACTCTCTCGGCACCATACCGACCCAGGCTGAGAACTCTCGACCCTTTCGGAAGGCAGCTCCGTTTCCAACCGCCGCGATGAGTGCCGTTGCGGTCACAGGGCCAATGCCTGGTATGGAAAGCAAGCGCCGGCAGGATTCGTTCTCACATGAGGTTCGTTCCATGACGCCATCCGCTTCCCCGATGAAGTTGGCCAGCTCTTCCAGTTCGTGCTTCAGTTGAGAGATCAGCATGCGAAGAGCTCCAGACAGCCTAGTCATGGCATCTTCGAGAATCCCGGGCAGGGCGGCCTCAAGATGTCGGCGGCCTTGCCGGAGAGTGATGCCTCGCTCAAGCAGCAAACCTCGGATTTGGTTGACGACTGCGGTGCGCCGAATGACCCAGCGCTCTCGCACCCGGTGCAGCGACTGCATGTCGAGCTGGTCATCCGTCTTGATCGGGACAAAGCGCATGGTTGGCCTGGCGACTGCTTCGCCGATCGCCTCGGCATCGATGAAGTCGCTCTTGTTCGTCTTCACGTAAGGCTTCACGTACTGAGCCGGGATGATCCGCACCTCATGACCTTGTTCCCGGAGTGCTCTTCCCAGGAAATGAGCTCCGGCACATGCCTCCATGCCGATCAGGTCGGCTTGAGTGTTCGCCGTAAACTGCAGCAGTTGAGTGCGGGAGCACTTCCTGCGCACAACGACTTCGCCCCGCAGGTTCAGGCCAACCAGGTGAAAGACCGTCTTGCCGAGATCGATGCCGATCGTGTGTATTTGCATGGGAACCTCCTCCGTGCACCTCTTATATCCCCAGACCGATCAGGGCGGAAGCGGCGGACCATCCCATTAGCTCTGCCGCAAGGCCGGCGGAGACCTCGAACAGATCAAGTTCCTGCTCGGACACTCGTCCATCCAGACGACCGAGCGGTACCTGGGGTCCGAGCAGGAGATCGCCGTCGCGGTCAATGATGCGATTGGACTGTGAGGGCGAGACCGCACCAGATTTGCGCTACGTGACTAGGGCGAAGAGACTAGTTTCCACACTCTGTGCTCCTTTCGGCGGAATGTGGGCACCAACTCCATCGCGGTATATGCGCTTCCAGTGGGAGCTCTTGATCTCCATTCAGTTCTCTGATGGTAGCTCGATGTGATCGATGACGAGAACTGCGACGGGACCTCTGCCGGACTGCAACTTGAGGCCGAGTTGCTCCTGAAGTGCGGTAAATATCGATGCAGCGGAAGTCTCGGGAGAAGCATCCGACCCGGAGTCGGGAGTCCAAGTGAGCGAGAGATCGTATATTCCTTTGAGTCCGGTCTTATCGAGGATCGTTCGATGCAATTGATAGGACAAAGTGTAAGCGAGCGACGCAAGAGAAATTCCGTGAGCATTAAGAACGCCGTTGTCGATCGTCATCGCTTCGCCGTGGCCGGGGGAGTCAGTGGGAGAGGTGAGCTTGAACTTGGGGCCGCCTTTGGCGAGGATTAATTCATATACGGGAAGCGTCCTCGCTTCGGTGTGAGCCCTTAACTGAAAACGGTTCGCTAGCACCGGCCTCAAACGCGACTGCTGCTGCTCCGGCGTTAGCTGTTTGAGTTCATCCAGGTCAGGATTGACGATCTTGGCTTCGAGGTCAAATCGGGCAGAGCTTACCGGCCCTGAGACGCCGTAGATGAGATCTTCCTTTATGCCATACGCCGTTGAGAGGAGGGTCTTAATGGATGCATTTTTTGCGGTGTACGTCGCTTCCCCTGTGTCTACACTCATGTTGCCGCTACCCGACTTGTTGATCTTCACGGAGACGATGTCGTAATCAGTTGACTTTGTCCTAGTGGCCGACGTGGAGGCACCCGTCTGAGCGGAAAGGGAAATACGAGTGAGGCTAGGCAGAGCGAGAACAAGGACGCAGAAATAAATCAACCAATGATAGGTATGTATCATTGAGTGGCCGTCATCCTCTCTGCCGCTTGTGAAAGCGTTGAGCTTGGAACCAATGGCGAATCGTTGCTACTCATCGTCTCATCCAGGCCGATCAAGGTAAAACTCACATAACATAAGCGTCCAAGAGAAGCGACACGCGATTGAGCCCGTGCTGCTCACTGCGAAGCCGATGCACGTCTCCTCTCATTTACGGAGTCTTTTGTTTACGAAGCCAGTCAGCATAAGATCTAGACTTGGGTGATTAGGATCATTTGTAGCTATGTGAATGTAATCATCTATTGGCCCAAAGTGTCCTTCTGAGTCATATCGAACCACGATTGACCCGTCTGCGCCGGGAACGATGGAAGCGGCGCTTCTCATAATTGTGGTGCAGCCACAGCTACCCCACACTCCGAGAATCCTCAGCACCGAATGTCCTGCATTATGCAGTTTGAATTCATGCTCAACAATCTCTCCTTCCGAGGTAGAACCAAAGCTAAACGACTGTTCCGGTACTACCACTCGCGGTGACTGACGGAATGCGAGCATAGCCCCCACGGAAAGGACAACCATCGTAGGCAGAACAATGAGCCACGTTTTCCTCGACATGAAACTTTCTCACCTATCCGCCTTTGACAGCGTTATGGCTAGAGGAACAGCGGATGAATCCAGCTTCCAAATGTGTTAGAGTCACCCGCTATGCCAACAAAGAATCAACTAGTTGCAGGCAACGACGCAGCCATTACCCGAACAACGTGCTGAGCAGTTGCCGGACGGGCACGGTGTCTGGCAGTACGCGCCGCTTGGACAACCGATGTAACAAGGAGTCGCGTAAGCCTTGATAGTGAGTCCACTGGCCAAAACTGCACCGCTTAGAACGACGTAGCACCAATTGAGGAATCTATTCATATCTTGCTCCATGTTTCTAACAGTTAGAGTGATGTATTCGGGAGCAGTCGCCGCTCAGAATGTGGTGTCCGTTCGGTACAACGCCCGCGTAGTGTTGGCATAAAACGTCCCGCGAAGGATCGCCCCACCGACAAAGGCACCACCTTCTAATGAGTTCGAGCGCACTAGTCCGAGCTGGCGTCCTTGCGGTGACACGAAGCAGAGGCTCCGATCGGCAAGCATTGTCACCAACGTACCGTTGTCGGCCAGAACACCAAAAGTCTGAATATCAGCGAGCTGAATCCCGTCTAGGTTTTTTACTATCTGCGCCGGACCGGAGCCCGGTGTCTTCCAGAAACTCTTGCTCAATTCATCTATGGGTTCTCCACTCAAGCGCAGTGTCCACATTAGCCTGCCGGACATCTCATACTTTTGGATAAGCGGCAGAAAGTCATAGAGAATATAGACCGAGTCATCGTTTGTAACCACTAGGTGGGCTCGGCCTAATGCGATGTTCCATTCTGGCCTGTTGGAGTGTTCAGGATAGCCATCCGAAATCTCGGGTAGATGGCCAAATTGCCGACGCACCTTACCCTCCGGCGAGAACACCGTGATAATGCTGCCGTCGCGTGGGGTGTTAAGCAGTATGTCGCCATTGGAAAGAACTCCGAGCGAATCAGATGTTGTCCCTATTCTGAACTGAGAAATGGCGTGGCCTTTATGGCTTAGTATTTGGACGCGACTGTTTCCGGAATCAAGAACATATAGATCGCCACCGCTGCCGAAAGCAATATCCGCGGGCTGATAGAGGTTGCCAGGTTCCTGTCCTACCACGCCGATATGTCTAAGAATGTTGCCAGACGAGTCGACCACTAGAACCCGATTGTTCAGAGAATCCAATACGTACAGTTCACCCGTAGAGGAAGATCGTACCGCTGCTAGCCACTGCAGTCTGATCTCGGACGGACACTCTACACAGATGTTTTTCTGGACGGACGCTGGTAGTATCTGGGTCGATTGGTAAACGCTTGGCGAACTCTGAACGTGCTCGGACAATGAAGCATTCGTTGCTTCGTGAGGCCTAAACTTGGCTGGCTTCAGGGTAGCGTTCGTTACTGCTCGATACCAGTCCGTGTACCGCTCAACGTCTACAATTCGTCCCGTGTCGGACACCATGATTACCGTCGGTACGTTAGTCTCGCTCAGGCCAGTGAAATTAGGGTCTTCCCATCCAGGTAGGTAACCTTCGGCCAGGAAGACCTCCCCTGCCGCAGGCGGAGATAATCCACTACGCTGCAGATTGAAGCCAGCGAAAGACTTACTGAACACAGGTATTATCTTCTCAGCACTGAAGTCGTGTCCGTGCCGGTATAAGTTGTCCAATTGAGCGATATAGTTGCTCACCGCGCACCTGGTGCAATCAGTTTTGAAAAAAATGATTGTGCTCGGTCCCCGAGCTATTGTTGACAATTTAAAGTGTCGAACTCCGTCGAGCGAAGTCAAGGTCGCTTCAGGGATAGACCTGCCGATTCGATAACCCTCTGGGGTGACCGCGTCTCTGTAATCGACGGCTCCGGTAATGTACCTTTGAGCTAGCTGACGCATCGTGTCTGCATCAAGACGGTCGGGGAGAGAAAACCGTACGACCTTTTGGGGATCTATAAGAAAGGACCACGCGAAAGAGCCACTGGCGGGAAGGTGGAACATAGAGCGCAGATTGTCATTCGAATATAGGGATAGCCTTGGTTCAACTATCCCTGTTTGTGCGATTTGGCTCGCGTATGAAGCGGTACGAGTGTCATTGAAAATATATGAGACCTGAACACCTGCCGCACGAAACTGATCCAGAAGATGAGGTGTGTACTCCAAAGTTTGCTTCTGGCCGTCTAGGCCTGACGTACATATCAGGAATGTCCATCGCCCTCTCAATAGCGAGTCGGTAGTCTCTTTGTGGGCCGCGTTAACTGGTTGGATGGAGAAGTCAGGAAAGATGGCATTTACATCTACAGTTCTGTACCAAGGGATTCCATAAATGCTGCGCGGACGCGGGCTATATTTGGTCCACCCAATTAGGGCGAGACCAATAAATGCCATGCTGGTTGAGAGTAGAGCCAACAGCGGGAATTTGCGAGGCAGACGAAAGCTCATCGGGGCGTCTCCCAGGATCGAGACAGTACAGGATTGCTCTCCGGCTTGTCAAGTGAGCGCTAGGTTGGCGAGAGCTTCTGGCTTACGGCGACGCTTAAGCGTCTCTCTTATCAACAGAGTGTCACCGTTGACGGACTCCGCCGAATCCTTTTGTAAGAACAACGGAGGGGAACGCAGGCCCGCGGGCTGTCGTGAGAGTTCATCGCCTTTGGTGTCGCCCAGTATCCTTCACACTGCTAGATTGCACAGGCTCTGATCAGAGCCCTAACAGGTTATTTCTACGAAGCCGTGCTTCACAAGCCACATTATGTGACGAATGGTCCTATGGCTGGAGTTAGGGTGCTTGCCTGCTTGGACCTTCAGAATATTAGAAACCGTGATCGGTCCCACCGAAACGTCCATCTGAATAGCCGTCAGTAACTCTGTATCATAAAGGTCCCCCCACCTGTCCAAAAGGGTGTAGCGCAGCAGGAACTCCTTTAGCTCTGCCGTGTCGCCTGTCGTGATTAAAAAAGCCGTAGGCTCTAAATGAAAGGTCGCATAGTGCGCAAAGGTGCTGTAATACTCTGGTGTGTAAAAAGGTACGTTTCGCTTGGTTGTAAACACCGGATTGTGCGCTCGTCTCATTTCCACAAGATCGACGGCTAATTTCTGATACCTTGCAGCGATCACCTTATTACTGTAGTGACTAACAGCACGTTCACGCGACTTAAGGCTCATCTCATGAAGCCGTGGCGGGTTACTTACTAGACTCGTTATAGCTTCGTTCCAGTTATGAAGATTGATGGCAACAGACTGGCCAAGTGCAACATGATCATGTTCAGATCCAGAGAACCAGCCAGAGTAAGTTAATTCTTCGTCACACCTTCCCCACCACGTGGGAATCAAGTATCCAGTCTCCCCATCGGCAACTAGCTCTCGATACCCATCCCAGTCACTAACTACCTGCGGAAGACCTGACGCCATCGCCTCCACCACAGACAATCCAAAACTTTCTTGTAAAGTATCTGATGGGGAGAAAAAGATGTCAGCAGCGTGGTAAAGAAGCCGTTTCTCGGATGGGGAAACATCGGTGCGAAACACCACCGTGTCCTGCATGCCTGTGTGATTGATCTCTGATTGTAGCCACTTCTGATAGGGCTCATCATACACACCTGCTAAAACTAGCGTAACGTGCCTTTCCAGATGTTTGGTAGAGATTTCACGAAGCCCACGTAGGAAAGGAGTCATGTCCGCTTTTGTATGGCTGATGTATCCGAGATACAGGACTAAAAAGCCGTGCTCCGGTAGCTTTAGGCGTCTTCTCGCAAGCTGTTGAGACCCCGGACAGTAGTACTCAGTATCCACAGGTAATGGGATTGTGTCGATGCGGCCGTGATATTTAGCCGACCAGTTTAGCCGCTTCTCTGAGCGCGTCGAGATGTTGTCTATCATGGAGGCCAGCGCTGTTGCACTGGCGGCGCTCGAACAAACGAGACTATCCCAAGGAAAAGTCTGGTGCAACAAGAGCTGGAAGACGTAATCCGTGAGCAAATTATGGAGACTGAGGGTGTGATTCGTAATAATAAGGGGATAATCCTGTTTAGTGAACCACTCCCTGACGCGTAAAGATGAGAGGGCATTCAGGTTAGAAAGCTCGAACCATACCTCCAATGGAGGAACGCTGAGCTGCTGCCAGTTGAGAGAGGGGAGTGATCGGATGAGAGCCTCAGAAGCAAGGTTATGATGCGAGCGAACCCATAACTCCGTCTCATGCTGAATATTTGGCGGAACGCAAATGTATAGGCTCTCTGCAATCTGCTCTTGAACGAGGGCAGACAGTAGATTGTCAACTGCTACTGAGCCACCGCGAATTGCGCGTCGTGGCAAATGAGCAAAAAAGCGTTGAAGTATTGCTTTCATGTATCTCTGAGAAGTACCGCTCTTCTCTGGAGGTTCTGAAAAATAACTTCCCTGTGGAGGATCTGAAAGCCCAATGGCAGCAGCACGGAGCGGATGCTTAGTCATGTGTTTCCTCCTGAAGAGGGTACAACGATTCTCGTGTGTTCCTGGAGGTGCGTATCGCTGCATTTAGCGCTTGTGTACGGCATTAAAGACGCTAGACCGTTGCTTAGGGAGGCTTGTCCATAAGTCAAGGGACAAGGACGATGGGGGCTCGCCAGAATGTCACTTTCGAAGTCGTCGGATCAAGCACGGTCACCTGACAGTCGTACTCTGCAGGCGGCAGGTTCGAGAGAGCGACGTCGAAGCTGAGGGGCATGGTTCCGAGGCGGCTCGCAGTATTCGGTGTGACTGCGGTGGGCGCCGTCTCGAGGATCTTCGCGCCTACTCGGTAGAGCGTGACAAACGCAAAAAGCGGCTCTGCACCTGCAGGCGGGGGCTTGTACGCCTGCAGGTAGACGTACATCGCTCGGCTGGAACTAAAGACCCGCGTCACGCTGGGCACGAGCTTCTTTCCGTCCTGCACGAGAGGATTGACAGCCGCCTCCTTCGCCCGGTCCTTGCTCTTCGAAGCGTCGTAGATCGCGTCCTTGAGGTCGACACGCTGGCTGCTGAGCACGACCGAGCTGATAGGTACATGCTTTTCCTCCTTGTTGAGATTGGGGATGACGAAGACGGTCTGGTACGTGCCGATCCTGCCGGTCTCGTCGTCGCGCGCCAGAAACTTGATGCTGTACTTGCCGGGTAGAAGGGTAAAGCCGGCGTCGTACTCGATTGGCCGATGCGTCAGCTCGGCAGCGGTTGCGTCGCTCAGCTTGATGTTCACGTTGTCGCGAACATTGGTGACGGTCGTGCCGCCGACGAGGTCCTTAATCTCGCCGACGAAGTCGATCAGCGTGTGCTCGGCGCCGCCGCGCTTTGCCAGTGCGAGCTCGCGTCCGGGGATCTTAACCACGATCGGAACGAAGTACTCGGCGCGGTTGAGCTGGAAGTGGTCGATCTCCATCACGATCGAGAGTTCGGTGAGGGGGTCCTCGAGCATGAGCGCATCCTCGAGCTGCCGCTCCTTATCGACCGAGGTGAAGCGGCTGAATAGCTTGTCCGCGTAGTACCCCTGCCTGTACGCCAGTGTTGCCGCGGGCTGCTCCGTCAACGACACCTTCACCTTGCGGAAGCGGCCGTTCTGCGCCGTGTTAGTCGTGTAGTAGCCGAGGATGTAGTAGTCCGAGATCGCCTGCTGCGCCTGCACGATACCGCGCGTGAGGTCGTTGGTGTCGAAGAGCGCCTTACCCCCGGTGTCGCCTGCCAGCGCAAAGAGCGTGTCCTGCGACTGCTGGAAGTTGTTCGTCGTGGCCTGGGCGGATGCGCCGGTATACATGCTGGCGTTGCCCGGCGAGCCCTGTGAGGCATCGCCAAGCGGCGCCTCAGCCACGAGACCGCGCGCGTCAACCGGCCAGAACGAGACACCGGCCTTGATCGCCGCATCCACAGTTGCGTGAAGCTGCGCCTGGTTGTTGATACCGTTTAGACGAAGACCGCTCGCAAAGTAGATGAGTGACTTTTTCTCATTCAGCTGCCCAAGCATTCGCGCCGCGGTCTGCAGCGCGGAGAGCTGGCGATCGGTGTTGAAGACGTTGAACTCACTATCGTCCTGGCCGAACGCAGCGCCGGTATCCGCGCTGCTGGCATCGTCGATCGTCTCTGCCGAGCCTTGTCCTTCGCCCACGATTAGCGTCTGCAGGATACTGAGCAGCTTGTTGCGGTCGGCGGTGAAGTCCTGCAGCACATCGACCGAACCGCCGCTGTAGCGAAGAATCGAGATCAGATCGGCCGAGGTCATCTGCATGCGCAGAAAGTGCTCGGCCGCCGTGAGCGCGCGTAGCTGGTCCGCGGGCCGCATCGCCGACATGTCGAAGTAGAGCGCGAGCAGACGGCGGTTCTTATAACGATCGCTGCCGAGCGCCTCCGGTGCTACCTGACTGCGCGTGAGACGCTTGTATAGCTTCAGCTCCTCGCTTCCGGGCGGTGCGACAGGCAGCGGCGCTGCACCCGCTGAGAGATCCTGGTGCTCGCAGAAGCGGATCGTCTGCGCGACGCCATCTTCGGTCAGCGCGAAGTCTTTCGCCGTGAGCCCCTCGATGAAGTTCCCCTGCTTGTCCTTAACCACCACTGTCTCGACGACCAGCTGCGCTTTCACCGAAAGCGTGTACGTGTCTGAAGCTCCCGCCTGCTTGTTCTGACCGACCTGCTGCGCCATCGCCGAGACGGCGACGGTGGCGAGGAGAAAGATGGCTCGGCAGACTTGCATCATTAGAACCTCAGGCGCAGCGTCGTCTCGAGACTCCGCATCGGATTGGCGGCGACGGGAACGCCAAACTGAATGCTGTTTACTGTTGGATACCAGCTCGTAAAGACGACGTGATTGAGCAGGTTGGTCGCGTCCACGCGTGCGTCGAGATAGAAACGCCCGCTGGGCCGGAAGGTACGAGCGAGCGAGCTGTTGAGGCTGAACTGGCTTGGACCGGTGATCGAGTTCCGGCCTGCCGTTCCCCAATTTCCGGGTGATGGTGCTGCAAACGCCGCCGAGTTGAGGTAGTAGCCCGGCCTGGTTGCGTAGACGTCGGCGCCGGTCAGGTTCGGACGGATCGTGCCGGTAAAGCCCGCGCCCGGAACCGCCGCCAGATAGATTGGCGTCTCGGGCAATCCGGTACCGGCGACGATCTGCGCGGACACAGTCCACTCCTTCAGCAGCTTGCCGCGCTTGCCGCTCATCAAGGTACCGCCGCCCAGGCCTTCGCCGCTCGTATACTGCGCCTGCAGATTGAGAAGGTGCCGCTGATCGAAGCTCGAACGCGACCGCTCGGCACGCAGATCACGCCAGTTCTGGGCGATCGTTGGCGTCGTTGGAGCCGAAGTGTGGGTCTGCGCGCTTGTCGTCATTGTTATCGCCTGCGGCGGCGAGCTTTGGCTTTGTGACGTGCTGGCGACGTGACCTCCGCCGCCGAGAACGGCATCGTTGTCGATCGACTTCGAGTACGTGTAGAGCAGCGATGCAGTGAAGCCGCTGCGCAGTCTTCGGCGCAGCTGAAGCTGGCCCGACTCGCGCGTGGAGTCGCCGCCGGAGGTCTGGTAGACGAACCCTGACGGACACGAAGGACAGGGCTTGATAGCGCCGATCGGATACGTGTTCGGCAGAAACTGCTGCACGCCGCGTGTGCCCTTGACCCCGAGGTACGTTGCCGTGAGCTGCAGTGCGCCCGGCAGATCGCGCTGCACCGCCAGTTGCCACGTCTGCGCGTATCCCACGCGGAAGTTCGGGTCTACCGCAAACGTGTTCGCGGTGATCGCGGAGCAGGGAGTGAAGCCGTCTGCAAGCGTCAACGGGCAGGCGGCGCTGTTCTGCACACTCAGGCTCTTTGAGAGCGGAGCCTGCTGCGCGAGCGCAAGCGCGGGCGTCTGGTACACGGAGGTGTCGTGATAGATGCCGTATCCCGCGCGAACGACTATCGTTGATGCCGGGATTGGCCGCCACGAGACGCCGACGCGGGGCTCGAAGCCGAGCCGGTCCGGACGAAGCAGCGAGCTGGGATAGCGGGTGCCGGTCAACGGCCCAACCGGCGAGTTCGCCAGCACAGGCGCAACCGCGGAGAAGCCCGGCGCCACATCGAGGTTGACGAGACGCCCATGAAGCTCCGTGATCGGTGCGCCGTACTCCCAGCGAACGCCCGCGTTGATCGTCAGTGTGGGAAGAACACGCCAGTCATCGGTCGCATACGCGTCGTACACGGGCTGCCGCAGATACTTATCTGCATTGCCGAACGCGATCGAGCTCGTGTCCGGCACACCGAGAAGAAAGTCCGCTAGATCGGACCCAGCGCCAGAGCTGCTGTTCGCTGCGCCACGCGTAGCCGCGCCCGTAAAGGTGAAGGTGCCGCGAGGGTCCTGCTGAAAGAGATCGTTGAACTGCTGCTTGCGAAGATCGCCGCCGATGGTCATGTTGTGCTTCCCGCGATAGATAGCCACTGACGGGGAGAACGAGTCCGTGCGGCTGCGATTGAATGCGCTCTGCGCATCCGTCAGCGGAGAGATGCCGCCTGAAAAGTACATCGCAGATGGACCCCAGTAGGCCGGCTCCTGATTGTTCCCGCGGATGCCCGCATCACCTGAGACGTTGCGGCGGTTCTGGAAGTACGGCGTGGTGTGCGTGCGGAAGCGGCTGAAGCGATATCCCGCATACAGGAACAGGTGCTGGCTGAAGCGGTGCGACCAGTTGATATTGGTATTGATGCCGAGCGTGTCCGTCTTGTCGATGAAGCCGAAGAGGTCCGTGCTGCTCGCTCGCACGCTCGTAAAGTTGAACGCACCATACAGCTGGTCCTTGCGGCCGATCGTCTTATCCAGCCGCGAGAGAAGCGCGTCCTGATGGCTGGTGTTCAACACCGGCACCTGGTAGTTGTAGCGACTAGGGCCCGCGAGGTTCGGAAGAGGATAAAGCTGCAGCAGTGCTCTCGCTTGCGGGCTTACAGGAACGAGATTTCCCGCAAAAGGCTGGGAGGTTGCAGGATCGAGGATGGTCACCGGCCGGCCAAGTGAATCGAGGGTCCCCGAGAGATCACCCGCCCGCTCCGCCGCTGTTGGAACCAGCCCTGCTTCTGTTGCAGCGACGCGGTCCCGCGTCCACTCATACACGACGAAGAACTTCGGTCCGCGCGGGAGTAGATGAGGAATCTTGATGGGGCCGCCAAAAGTCAGCACGCCAGTAAAGCGGTTATAGGAGGTCTTCGGGGTGTTCAGTCCGCTCAGCGAATACGGACGCGCGTCGAGCGCTGAGTTGTCAAAAGAGGCGGCCAGTCCGCCGTTGTAGAGCCCCTTGCCTCCGGAGCGGCTGTTGCCGAACGCCTGGTCGATCGAATACTTGGACGTCGCCGCATTGTTGGAGCTGCCGTTCACAAGCAAGCCGTCGGAGGATCGTTCGTCCTCTTGCGGCGGCTTCGGAATATCGGCAGGCGCCGTGGCGCTGGCGGGCTCTGCTGATCTCGGTGTGTTCGCGGCTGCGGAAGCAGTGGGTGCGGGCACAAGAACGCTCGGAGCTGCGGGATGATTCGACTGCGCAATAAGTTGATCGAGTGGGAGGATCTTCAGTTCCCACATTCCTGCGGGTGTCCGCGGAGCGATGGTGACCTCGGATTTGACAGTCGAGAAGCACTGCATTTGGACCTCGACGCTCCACTCTCCGTCGGCGAGGTCGGCGAAGCTGTAGAGACCGCCCGCATCGGAGACGGTGGTGAACTTCTGCGCACCTCGCGTCGCAATGATGGACGCACCCGGGACTGGGAAGCCGCCAGAGAGAACCTGGCCGTGGTACTCGGATGCCGGAGCGGTGAAGGTGAGCAGGCAGAAGATCACGCTGCCAAGAGCGAACTTGCGCACTCCCCTTTGCCCCCATGTCGCGTTCAGCATGGGCGTTAGTTCTCCGACGGCAACTCGGCGTGCTCCACGACGAGAACTTCAACCGGGCCTTTGGAGGAGCGGAGCTTGAGGCCGAGTTGCTCCTCGAGTGCGGTAAAGATCGAAGCGGTGGAGGTCTCGGCGGAGGCATCCGGACCGGACTCGGCGGTCCACTTGAGCTCGAAGTCGAATTTGCCTGCCAGGCCCGTGCTGTCGAGAACGGTCCGGTGTAGCTCGCTAGAGAGGAAATTGGCCAGTCCCACCATGGGCACCGAATGTGCGGTAAAGACACCGTCGCCGCCGCTCCAGCCTTCGCCGGAGGAGTCGGAGGATGATGTCGGCTTCAACTTGGGACCGCCCTTGGCGGGGCCCATCTCATAGACGGGAAGCGTTCTCGTCTCTGTATGGGCTTTGAACTGGAAGCGATCCGCAAGCACCGGCTTCATGAGTGACTGCCTCTGCTTCGGGGTGAGCTTGTCCAACCCGCGGACATCGGCATCCAAGATCTTCGCTTCTAAATCGAAACGTGCGGAGTTTGCCCAGCTGGGAACGTCGTAGATGTAGTCCTCCTTGATCCCGTAAGCCTGCGATAGCAGGTTCTTGAGCGTGACGTTAGTGGCCGAGTACTTGTTCGAGCTCCAGTTAAACCCCGAATTCCCGCTGTCCGATTTGTCCACCTTTATAGAGGCAACATCGTAGGCGAGGGGCTTTGTCTCTGCGGTCCCACTCTGTCCGGCGGCTGTCTGGGCGAAGGCCGAAGAGGCGGCCATGGTCACGGAGGCCAGCGTAAGTGCGCAGATGCGCTTGCTGATGTGCAGATAGCTTAGGAACTGCCGGGCCGTCATTCGGTTCCTTTTCTAGAGATACACGTGGGACGAAGTGTTTCGGTAGAGGTCATCGTGGCTCGCATCACGAAACATCCCCGAGGACCAGCTGCGACCGACGTTCCAATGCTGGAGTGCACGTTCAGTTCTCGGAAGGCTTCTCGACGTGGTCGATGACGAGTACCTCAGCGGGAGCCTTGGTTGCATCGAGCTTGAGACCGATCTGCTCCTGAATCGCCGTGTACAGCGCCGGCGGCGCGTTGCTGCCATCTGTTGGAGGTGGGACCTTGGCCGCTAAGCCACCAAACTGCGAGTCGTCGGGCGTCCAGCTTAGGCTGAAATCGTACTTCGCTGTGAGTCCCGTCTGATCGAGAACGGGACGATCGAGAACGACACTCTGCATCAAGCCAGTAAAGTCTTCCATGCTGGCTCTGGCAACTGTCAATTTACCCAATCCGCGGAAAAATAGAGCCGGCAGCTCATTCGGATCGGCAGCACTTTTAGGAATCTTCGATCCTCCTTTGGAGACAGAAAGGACATAGACCGAAAGCTCTCTTTTTTCGTGATGGAATCTGAGCTTGAATCGTTCAGCAAGTAGTTTCTGTAGCATGCCCTTCCATTGTTTGTCGCTCGGCGCGCCCTCAAGGTCGGGCTGCGCGTCAATATCGTATTTATCCGTATTCGCCCACACCGGAAGACCAACAATTTGCTTCCCTTGAACCCCGTAGGCGAAGGAGATCATGGCGATCAGATTCTGATTGATCACTTTGAAACGACGCCCGTTAACAATAATCGCCTTACGCTGATCATCCGGTTTGCTGGGCTTGATGGTTGCGACTTCGAACGTGGGCGAGGCATTCGCGTTCATCGGCGGCAGCCTCGGCGTGGGCGGCGGAACCGTCCACTCCGTTTCAGGTGTAGCTCGCGTTAACATGAGCGGAAGCGGGTTGGGCCCCTGGCTCCATGTGCCCACAATGGTCTTGCCATCAGGGCTCAGCTTGCCGTCGTATGTGCCCCCGATCGCCGTCAGCGACATCTTTACCGCCGTGCCGTCCAGCGTGATCTTCGTGACTGGAAGGCCGTCGCCGCCCTGATCGATGCTATAAAAGACGGCCTTGTAGCCGCCATTATCCGCCTTGGAGATCTTCACGACCGTGCGCAGATCTCTGCCCGCGTGCAGCGTTCCCTGCCATGTGTCGGCGATGTTCTGTGCGGCTGTCTGGGCCTGGCTCTTCGTTGTGTGCACGAATGCGAGAGCCGCCACCATTGCGAACACGAGCGCGCCGCCCACACCACGGAGGGATTTACTGCAAAGACCGGACCCGTAACGCCTCTGCTCCCATTCCATGCGAACCACCCTCCCGCGATTTGCAATCAGCTTACCTGAGAGACGTAACCTTCAGCGCTTCGTCTGCTACTTGCCTGCAACCAGCTCTTGAGATCTGAGACCTGCGAGAATCGCGGACGGGACCGTCTCATCTGAACTCGAACCGAGATCTTACCTCTGAGTGTCCACTAGCCGGATCTCAACTTTACGTTTTAAAACTTTGACAACTATTCGGAAGCCGATCTATTGTGTTCCGAGTATGAACTCTGACCCTCAAAAACACCTGCCTCTTTCCCCCGCCACATTGCACGTCCTGTTGGCGCTCACCGACGGGCCCTTGCACGGCTACGGCATCATGTTGGAGGCCGCGCGGGAAGCCGGCGGCCAGTACAAGATAGGTCCCGGCACCCTGTACGACAACCTGAAGAAGCTACTCGTTGCGAGCTTGGTCGAAGAGTCCCAGCCCGAGAACTCCGAGACCGGTGCCCGACGCATGTTTCGAATCACCAGTTTGGGCTTGGATGTGTTGTCTGCAGAAGTCGAGCGGCTCAGCGGTGTACTCCGTCACGCCCGACGTTCCATTCGGCTTGCCGAAGGGAGGTCATAGTGCAGAACCTCGGTCGACGTATCTACCGTCTGGTCCTGCGCCTGCACCCTGCCGCGTTTCGGCATGAGTTCGCTCGCGAGATGGCGCTCGATTTCGACGCGGCCTTGCAAGGCTATGGTCTCGCCCACCTCTTGGTCGATGCGGCCGGCTCGCTCGTCCGTCAGTGGTCGTCAGAGATCACTTCCGTCCATACTCATCCAGTCTCCGTGCCGCAGCCGTCGCTGTTAGCTGGCAGCTACGTCATGGCCTGCGACAGGTCATTCACTACACTGGAACTTGGATTGGGCTTGGTCGCCGCCGTAACGCAAGTCGCGCTATGCTCGTTTGCGCTCAGTGCCAGCCCCAGACGTCTATCTGGCCTCTCAATCGTCCACGCGTCGTCGAGCACAACGGAGAAGACCGTGCCGACCGGCGGAAGCTCCGCATTCACGCCCTCGGAAGGCGCCGCCGCGAGCCTAACCTTCGCCCTCCCCGCCCTGACGCAGACCCCCCAGCCCAAGCCTGAGCTGCTCCTCTTCCATCCTTCGGGCCCGTTGCCCTCCTATGAGGTGGCCACCGTCAAGCCGATCGACCCAAACGCTGCCGACAGTCTGGTCAGGCTTCCGCCCGGCGGCTCGCTCAGCCCGCTCAGCATCCGACGCTACATCATGAACGCCTACGGCGCCGTGTACATCTCACAGATCATCGGCGGTCCGGACTGGCTCAACAAGGACGCGTACAAAATTGACGGCAAGCGTCCCGACGATCTCGAGTCAGCGCTCCAGAAGATGAGCCGTGAGGACCGCCTCGATCAGACTCGCATGCTCGAGCAGTCCCTACTCACCAATCGCTTCCACCTGAAGGCACACTTTGAAACGCGTGTCTTGCCGGTTTATGAGCTAGCACCTGCCAGAGGAGGCCTCAAAATCACCGAAGTCCCCGCACCGCCGGACAACAAACCTGGTGGGCCGGCGACGCGCCTGCACCCTAGCGACCCGGTGCCTCCCGGTACTATGATGACCACACCGAACAGCAACGGCCTTCGCGTTTTGAACGCACGCGCTATCAAGATGCAATTACTTGCCCGCGTCATTGGCGGCGATATCGGCGATCGTCCCATCGTCGATCACACGGGTTTCACGGGCTACTTCGACGTCACGGATCTCACTTGGGCCCCACTCGCCGATGCCGGCGCCACTAGCGAGCCAGATGCTCTATCACTCGCCGGCGCTCTCCATGAGAAGCTCGGCCTCAGGATCGTCTCCGCCAAAGATCCGATCGAGGTCCTCGTAGTCGACAGCATCGACCGTCCTACGCCAAACTAGCAGACTCTTGGTCGATCATCAGAGACCCAGCACGGGGTATCGTCCGTTAAAGGCGGCTTCGGGGGCGAGAGCCTGCCGGATGAAGGCTCCTTCGCCGTACGGGCCACCGGTTTCGATGATCTGGCGTTGGGCCGGACGAGACGGATGCAAACTTGCCTAAGATCAGGGCTTGCAAATTGTCCGGAGCTTGCTGTTGGCTACCCTCAGGTTGGACCAAACTTAACAAAGCTGTCACGAGAGGACGCCTTCACGGTCATTTGAGCTTTGCGCAGATCCAAGGGGTTGCAGGCAGATACTGGATCGGAACGTTTCAGAGTGGATAGGCTACAATCTGCCGTGAATTACAGGGCGCATCTTGTGAAGCAGCTCGGTTTATGTGGCGGTCTTGCGCGGCGTACGACCAAGGCCATATCGATGAGGCAGTCCGCATCGCAACTTTGATCCGCGTTCTCATTCACGACACGCGCAATTCCATTTCCTTGCTCAAACACCTGGACGCTCTGGGTATCAACCTTTCTAGCACCGTCTCCACTATGGACCGTACCCGTGCGGTGTTCCTGTTTGGCATGGGCCGGGTGGCGGGTGACGCTCTGCTCTACCTGGGTCCGGCCGCCAGCCTGACACAGGCTCCGCTATCGCCAGATCTCTACGTAGACGAAGACGTTAGAAAAGAGATCAGCAGGAGATTGATGTTGAAGGGTGGCGGACCCCTCACGTGGCCCTCCGTAGGAGACAATTTGATGTCACCCCATTTCATTCGAGCCTACGGAAAGCTTGATGGCAACCAGTAATGAACCCGAGCGGCGCTCAGTATTGAGGATTCACCTACCATACGGTGTTGGAACCTGTTTAGAAGATCTTGCGGCCTACTTGCGTCTGGCTCTTGCGTGCCGAGACCAAATGAATTGGACTACTTGCTCTCGAGAGAAGCTGGTAGCTTCCTGCCTCTGGACAGAATGGGCCCTGCTGGGCCTCTTGCTACTCAGCAGCGTAAAAGGAACTGCGCAGAAACCTTCTTCGCCCGAGAGCGTAGCACCATACTCTCTGAGCGTATCGGTCAATGAGGTCGGGATCATTTTTCATGCTTCCGACTCTCACAATCTACCCGTTCTTGACCTCAAGCCAGAAGAGATAGACGTTTTCGACAACGACAGCGGTCCCGGCCAGATCATCAGCATGAATCATCTGCGTGATCGCCCTATCCACGCGGGCTTCATCATAGATACGAGTGGATCCGTCGCCCTGCAGGTATCCCGTAGTCGTGCGGAGGCACAAGAGGCAGTTCAGAAGCTGTTGCTGCAGGCGCCCGATGAAGGGGCTGCCGTGGCATTCGGGAGATCCAGGCGTGTTGTCCAGAGCTGGACTAATCAGAAGAAAGATCTCGTCGACAACATTGGGCGAATCGGCGCAGGACCGCATGACCCAATTGACGGTACAAGCGTTTTCGACACTCTGTTCAGTACCTGCGCCTATGAATTCGGCAAGGGCGCAAGACTATCGCTAGTTCGGGGTAGGATAATCGATGTTATCTACGACAAAGATGCTGACGGCTGCATCCTGTTTCTTAGCTCCTAGGCCAAGTTGTTCTTTCACGGCGTCGATGAAGTTGGGTCCCGCATCATCTCGTGGAATGCTGCTGATGCCTTCACGGCCCAACAACTCTGGATCGAACTCAAGGATGAAGTCGTACGTACCGGGCAAGTCTGTTTGATCCACGAATGGACGCTCAAGGTCTCCTGAGCCGGTCAGCCAGTCCGCAATAGCACTCATGGTCATATCCCGGCCGCCTTCTCTGAGAACATACTGTGCCCGTCTAGATTCCGAACCGTCGCCGCAGGTTGTGGGCCAGAGCCCGACGATGTTGGGGGCGGGCGCTCCCGTTGGGGGTTGGGGCAGAGGAATGGAGCAAGATGTCTTGGCATTGTGGGGTTTCAGCTGAGGTCCGAGCTGCCCAGACTTCAAGAGAGAAATCGCAAAAACCGGCATCTGCTGCGTTTCCCTGTGCACCTTCAGCTTGAAACGATCTTCTAGCAGAGACTGCATCATCAGCCGCATGTCTTCTTTAGTGACTGTGGTTGATTCCGCTTTTGCGTTGATATCGAATCTCGCTTTCGTGGCCCAGGCTGGAAGGCGGCGCATCAATCCACCGTGAAACTCGCTGATGTTGATTTTGTAAGCGAAAATGAGCAGTGTAACGACGGATTGATTCGTCGCTGTCAGTACCCCGCCGGTAGGAGAATATACAGTTCCCCGATCGAGCGGAAAGTTCGCAGTTGCCTTACCGCCTGACTTGTTCTCCCGGACAGAAGCGATGTCGAACTCGCGTGTTTTGCCCACCGTGACCTGTGTTCCAGGTTGGGCAGGCATTTGTGCTAGGCACGAAAGGGCGTTTACGCCACAAGCCAATAGAAGGAACGCGCGCTGCATGCGAGGAGACTAACAGCGAGTTGGAACGCTAGTACAGCATCAGCGGCTTCGGTAGAAACTTCTTAGGTCAGATCAAATACGATCATCTTTGCTGTCTCGATCCAGGGGCTCTGTCTGCAACAACTGCGCTCTTGATACCGGAGAGGCACGTTGTCCTGGCCGATCCGTGCGCATCCTCCGTCTACAAAGGACATTGTGGGTGGCTTAAGAAGGCTCTGCGTAAGCGCGTGATCTATGGTTTGCAGTGATGCGAGAGTGGAACTGCGAGCGAGATTCCGCTTGCTGATGACTCGTTGTGGCTGTTTTGGGGTGTGAGGACTTGAACAGTCAA
>JAABUK010004986.1_pt1 | contig 21144 bp, 24 predicted proteins | sample 5559141 | NCBI WGS metagenome assembly JAABUK01 (sample SAMN10711869, study PRJNA513367) | rock metagenome | isolation source: Antarctica rocks | place: Antarctica: Victoria Land, Pudding Butte nord | collected 2016-01-03
TTGGGGCTTCCTTGGGGTGAGGGCGGCGTTGGTTTTGTTTGAGGATTCTGCGTATGTAAAATTGAAAGTGATGGAAGAGGTTTTGTTGTTTGGAGCGTCTGTATTGGGCTTGAGGATAAGTGATTACTTGAGGGATCGAGCTTCCGTTGCTGTTCCCGAAATCCTGTTGGGAGGTGGAAGGCTGTCGATCAAGACTCGACCGACCTTGATGCCTACATAGTATATCTCCAAATCCAGATCGCCGAAGCGGCGCCCCGGAAGGATGATCTCTGTCCATACCAGGTATAGCGCTGTCGTGATGCTTTTGTATGTTAGAGTTCTATGATCCTCGCTGGAGATGGTAATCACAGCTTGGCCCGTTGCACTCGGTGGGCCGACTGCGTACATGAGCTCGCAAGACCGCTGTTCATTCGGTTCTGCGGCCGTGGCCAATCCGTCAAGAAAGGCCATGAAGAGGTCTTGGCTGTTGATGCGGTAGGCACTGTCGTATGTATAAGTAATTCTGAAACCAAGATCATCACCGATTGATCCCGAGTCGCTTTTGAGGCTGCTCGCCGGGCCGCCGCTCTCGGGTGCAGAGAGGCTGGGATTTGGCAAAGCGTTCATTTTTAGGACGGCGAGCACCCTGATGTTCCCGACCTCATACCCACGCAGCTTGAGCTCGGCTTCTACTTCATAACAGTCTCGGTCGAGGAACATGGTGGTGAGGAGCTCGTAGAGACCGAGGATCGCGTAGCCGTTGATGAGTTGGTTTTGTGCGGCTGGGTGTGCGGATGAGGTGCCAATTACGATGCCTAGATTGTCATCCTCTTCGCTGTCGTCGGCGTCGCTTGGGATTATGTAGTTCCAATCGTATTGGCTTAATGTGTACATGAATTCTATACCGATTTTGAATAAGCTGAGGAGATTCAAAGGCTTTGTTCTGTCGAAGATGAGGTTGATTGTGAAACCTGGGGGTGGACGTGGTTCTGTTAAATTCGTGACACTGTGTGAATTGGGTTAAGGTGCGCCTCTAGATTTGCTGTCATCTCTTTTGTGCTTACTTTATAGGTAGATGCAACGTCGGTTGCGTAATATTCTCTACAGGATGTGGTGCGTTTGAGAGAGCACCCGTGGTAGGTGTCGAAATTAAGCCTCTGACTAGGAGTACTATGCTGATATATGTTTTCCCCATGTTCTCTTGACTAACAGCTCTTGACTGATGGACGAGAAAGTGTGCTGATGGAGAATAAAATGTTGGGGGATGATGGCGAATGATGGTTGTTGATGCGTGGACACCGGGTGGTCCTCGTCAGAGCCGCTCGAGATGGCCTTACGCTCCTTGCGCATCAAGCAGAAAGAGAGGCCTACCTATAGCAAAGATGCGCGTAACGCCGCGACGGGCGCAAAGGGTTGCGATCTCTACTGTATTTGTGGAACACGATCAAGCAACCACTGCGCATCATTCCCAACTTGCTGACGCTCCATACATGTAGCATTGCTGGTAAGGGAAGGACTGCCACAGCTGCTAGAGTATGCTCTTCCCAAGTTATCGCTTTAACCTATCGTATGTATCCAAGGTCCTGAAAATGGATAGTTGTAGACCGCCACAGTCTTTTCTTGTGTCTTGTAGAGAGCGCATATTGTCGTTGATCTCAATCTTGGCACCAACATGCAAGGAGAATCTAGATCACTCCTTTCTTCTTACAGACAAGTCTAAATATATGAAATAGTAGATCAGTCATTGACTCTGTTGAAGTTGGACTTCCGAGCATCTCACCCGCTTCTTATTCTCTGAATTACATGAGTTCAGAACGAGAGGGTGTACCGAACAGACGCCGAGAAAGAATTGAAAGGAAAGCAGGGTTTCTTAGCTGCTTATCTGATTAGCATCGACAATTCTGGACGAATGAGATCGAACTCAACAGACTAAAATCAAGACCCCGAATTTGTGAGCAGCAGACACTGATCAAATCCAAATTCTATCAAGGAAGGCCTGCTTTGAATATTGAAACGCCAGGCATATCGATTCATCTTGGAATCAAGATTTTATCGCCCGGTTTAGCATGAAAAATCGTTTTTGATCGTCCACCCTTGAATCTTCCTTAACGATGCTTGAGTTGCATTGATTCTAGGAAGTGTTCTGGGCTCAGTCTTCTTCGAGAGTTACATTTGCTAACATGCAACATCGCCAAAACTCTTTCATCCTATATAATTGCTGGAAACATACCTATTCAAGGTTCAAATTCAGATAGAAGTAAGGCGTGTTTACATGTCATAACTCATCAATGCTCCCTACTTACTCATACTAATCCATCCTTGGCAGTGAACAGATTGCCCAAAGTCATCGTATGAGCTTGTTGACGGTCTGGTACAACTGGTCACAACCAACCTCGGGCATACCTTAGCAGTGCCGAATGCGGAGACGGAGCTTGAACGTCTTGTTGACTTTCGCTGCAAAATTATCGCAGTCCTTGCATATTATCGTGCTAACAAGAATGTCTGGCTCAAGTATCGGCACAAGGGGTCTGATGAGCCACAACTGTCGTAAATCCCCTTCCGTCGTATCCTCATATGCGTTTTCGGGAGTGTCTTGCTGTTGCCTTGTATTCGAATCTGATACAAAATTTTCGCAAAGTGCTGTTGAATGCTGGCTTTGTCTGTTGGTATTGATAAGGTGTGATTTGTCGCCCAAAAAAACATGCTTGCTCAGGAAGTATGCTATCAATTGTTTCTCGGCATGTGCAGCGTTATAGCGGCCCTCGACTCCTTGATCTCCACGGTGGCTTGGTAGATTGTGGTCAATCAGCTTGCATACTCGAAAAACGTCTGCGACAAAAGTGTCCCCGCCAATGACAACGGCTTCGCTACCGTGGGCCCATCCGCTCATGGCAGTGATAGATGGGAAGGGGGGGCCGCGCTCGAGCCAGCCAATAGTCTTCCACTCGTTCGCAACCGGAAATTTGGCTATAGGGCCCGTCATCAGGATTGAAGAATCCTCCTTTACATGGGTGAACGAGTTATGGCTCAGGATTGCAGGACTTGGAGAGCTAAGACGAATGTTGGAAGTAGGAGGTTTTGTGTCAAGCATTCTCACAATCGCTTCGCGTTCCTGGTCGGCACTAGCAACGTCCAGTTTGTAGACGCTCCTCCGAGACCGCTCTTCGCTGTTTCTTCGGCGAGGCTCGGCAAGTTGAAACGCCTTATAACCAGCACGATCCTCGATGGATTTGTCGGCACCTGCATTAAGGAGAATCTTGACATTTGCGAACCTGCCCCACAACGCTGCCTCCATCAGCGGTGTCCTCCCTTCATGGTCCTGATTATTCAGGTAAGCCCCTTTCTCCAGTAAAAGGGAAACCATTTCAGGGAACATCTCTGCGGCAACCGAAGAGAGCATCGTTTTCCCCAAATGGTCTCTACCCTTCACGAAAATGTCCGTTTCTCGAGAAGCGTGAAGGAAGTCCTGGACTGCATCAATGTCTCCAAGAACACAGTTAGACATAGCAAGATTCACGGAATTGAATTCTATAGAGTCGTCCTGACCAACAGCGTCCGGATAGACCATCTTAACAATTTCTCTGCTAGCCTTCCCATTGAGACGGAATAAAGATCCACGATCAAAGTTCCCCGGCTGACAATCGTCGCCTCCTGCATCATCTTGGTCATCTTGGTCATAATCTTCGTCCAATCGCGGGATTGAAACGGCTGCAGCTGCAGATAATGGCTTTACTTCCGGATCTTGCTGTATTCCGATTGTGACGAATTTCTTTTTCTCCTTGTCGATCTCGTAAGCCAGTCCTCCACTTGCAATGTCAAACGGAAAACGGATACGGTAGTCGTCCCAATCCATGTGCGAAGCGATCAAGGGCGGAGAACAGTGTGCCAATCTAGTATTGTTGAAATCGTATCTCGAAGCACTCTGGTTTCCATGAGAGTGGCTGTTTTTACAAAATGGGCAGCGTATGCGCACAGTTTTCTCATCCCACCAAAGCACATCTGCGATGGGTAATGCCTCGATCATTATTGTACTCATCGTAAGAGTAGGCTGGTATCATTTGCTGATCACGGAGGGCTACCATCAAGTCCTCGACGGAAATTGTGCGAAGAAAGGAGTCCAAGAGTTCTGACATTGATGTTGCGCAAACTTCAATGCAAACCGTTCAGCCCCACAGATCCCGCAGACCTGCAGGATGCCAGCTAGAACCCACCAATTGGGAATCGAGTAGGCGAATTTCCAGGTCTACCTATCATGACATGCCCGTAAGCGTCCGCGACCGCCTTCGATGGCCTCAAAGAAACGTGCTCTATCCAAAGGCAAACAGTCTCCACGGAGTCTGTATCTGTTCCGATAGGCGGCATCAACGTTCCTGCAGGTTTATCTCTGTTCGAACGTGCGTCGCATTATCCGTAGCGACATTGAGTAGGATTATCGATAGGGTGTGGATGACTGTACGTATCCAGAGGTCGTTACTTTGTGAAAAAAATCATCATTGTGACTCTTCGAAGCCTGTGGGCGGACTTGTGTTTTGCATAGACTATGATCTGACCACTCGCTGTAGGAAACGAAGCAATTGCTGGTCACGGGCCAGGGAAGGTCTTAGCCTAGCTGACAATATGCAACGGGTACCTATGAGCTTGGCTGGGGCCTAAACGGGTGTTAATGTCTTAGTAATGTGACAAAAAGAAGACAATTACCTGTGATCATTGGCAAGGTTCATCAAGCTCGCTAGGCAATGGGAATATATCTCGAATGCCATGCGCGTTTGGATTGCGATGGCGAACAAGTCTGCAATGAAATTGGAAACAATTGGAACAAGTTTGATCTTTCCTCGAGATGACAAACAATGTCGCCGCTGTTCCATGGAGATATTGTTCCCTCGACGATGAAAGTAATGGGTGCTAGGAGCGATCTGGAAGAGGTCAATGAGCCATCCAGAGACTGACACCGCGTGTATGAGCAATCTGTATCGTACGGTCAAAGATCCTAAAGCGGAATCATCGTGCTGTCGCCACACCGTACCTTTAGTGTTTAGATGCATTGTGCGCAGTTTGATAGTATTTGTACATCATGGTGAGGTCGATAGAAAATCAAGAGAAAGCTCGAGGATTGATGACTGTTATTGGAATTTATGAGGATGTACTGGGGAATCAAGCAAATGTATCAGCCCGCTGTAAACGGAATCTCATCTGATGCACACAAAGAACCCTTCAGAAATGTATACCAAGCATCTTGGCGGCCCTAGCAGAGGTGACCGATCGGCCGTTAAGTTTTCGATGCTTCCTTGTCGGTTTTATGGGATAACCAACGTTGACGCTGCCTGCCCACTTTGGTGATCTGTTCAAGCAAACGTTGGACTTCTATGTCGTAGTGCGGTCCCAGTTCTTTCGGTATCACAGCCTGGATCAGAGTGAATCGTCGTGCAATTAAGCAGCCGCCATTGATACTGCACTTATGAGGCTGTAGTCCATCCGGAATAATTCTGCCAAGTCACGCTTTGATTCACCGCCCTCACGGTTGGCCCTATCGAGATGGCAGTGCTGGCAACAATGAACATTCAAAGACGAATACGGTCTTTGATGCATCCATTTCCTTTGAGATCATTGAAGGTGATTCGAGAATACAGGTGTCCCATACGTCTTCTTCAATATCGAAGCCGCGATGCTCGTGTGATATGGTAGGCGGCATTGATCCAGCTGCGAAAGCACTCACGCTTCTTGGGGGTTCGGCCCATGGGATCAGCGAATGAGAGGCTATGTAAGGGCACAGAGTACGGCGCGTGTCACTCGGTCGCCAATCCTCCGCATACTAATACACGGCTGGTTGTCACTGTCGTAGTCAATTTGAGTCGATTCTGCTAGCGCCCATAGTCTTGGCACTTGGCAAGATCTTGGAGGATTTGTAGGTTCACAGCCCGATCAGAGTTGAACGATCGTTGTATTGCAAGTCTTGTAGGGATCTCCCACATTGCTATCTCGCAAATATTCCTTGCTCAGGCGGTACATGGAAAGATATAAAGCAGGTAATCTGAACCTCGCATTCGTATCAATGCTGGCTACTAGGCTACTCTAGCTCTAGCGCCTTGTCTAGCGTCGCCAGCCGGAGCCAAGTCGGCGAAAATTCTTCCGCATCTCATCCAAGCCCCGTCCCGCTCCAACATTGCACCGCACTGCGCAGTCTCTGACTTCGAATGCGCGGCCATCTACCCCGACATCCCACTATGCGCGACGGTACTCGCGTGAGTACGAGAGACAACACTCCACAATGTGTGGGGCTCGGGTATGGATGCCCGTCGGCGTATTTCTATGGATGAACGTTGCTGTCACATCCCTAGCCCAGTCATGGAGTATATAGGTAGGCTTCTCGTCTCTTGTATCTCGATATCACTCAACAACCGATCTGCCCAATACTCGAAAGGAACTTTACAGTCTCTGTCTTCATCTCAGTCAATCACCAACGTCTGTTGATATCTTACTGTCTACTGAAAAGTCCACATTTCCCCATCCCCTACCTCCTTAACCCTTGCTACACCTTACCTGTCTCCCCACAATCGTCTCCACGAAATGGCCGCCATGAACACGACCATGCCGGTGATCAATCAATACACCGTCACCGACTGCACAGACATCACCCCACTATGCCCTGTCGATCAAACAATATATGGCTACTATCCCAATATGGGCGCCAATGCCTTCTTCCTCGCCCTGTTCGCCATTCTATGCGCTGTAAATGTCGTCCAGGGTATCAGATACAAGACGTGGACCTATATGATCGCTCTGGCGCTTGGATCGCTCACAGAGGCTATCGGTATGTTCCTGTTCCCAATCTTGGTAAATTCAAGAACACCATTTTCTAACAATTCCAAACAGGCTACGTCGGCAGAGTCATCATGCACAACAACCCTTGGTCATCTGTTGGCTTTGAGATCCAGATCTGCTGTCTCATCATCGCGCCTGCATTCATTGCCGCCGGAATCTACCTGACGCTCAAACACATCGTCATTGAACTTGGCGCCGACTCCTCCCGCCTACGTCCCAAGTTCTACACCTGGATTTTCATCGGCTGCGACATTTTCTCGCTCGTGCTCCAGGGCGCGGGTGGAGGCTTGGCTGCTAGCTCGCATCCAGGATCAAGCGGTCAGAAGATTGGCACAGATCTCATGATAGCTGGTATCGTTTGGCAAGTCATCACTCTCCTGGGATTCGGAGCACTCGTCCTCGACTATGTGGTCCGCACTCGAGGTCGCCTCACAGCCGGCGGCGCCAGCCTTCTGTCCACACGTCGCTTCAAGCTCTTCGTCGCTGGTCTCTTCATCGCATACATCACCATCTTCACTCGTTGCGTCTACCGTATCGCCGAGCTTGGCCCCGGATGGAGGAACAAGATCATGCAAAACGAGAATGAATTCATCGTCCTCGATAGCGTTATGGTGGCTGTTGCGACTGTTCTCCTTACAGCTTTCCATCCTGGCTATGTGTACGTTGCACTACACTCGGCTACTGTTCAAAAGGCAATGCTGACTCCGAAATAGATTCCCCGAGATGCAGATGCACAAGAACAACCTACCTGCAGGCGTTACCTCAGAGGAGAAGTTCGCATCGACTTCTGATCTTGAAGGTAGCACTACTGGACCCGAGGCAGGCGAGCGAGAAGGATATTTTGGTTCCAAGAAATAGCAATGGTCGCCTCGATTACAAGTGATCGGCCTGTCGAAAGAGATGATAAGATGCTATATACCTAGAGGAAATGACAATCATATTTGCACGCGAGCGTGAGTCAGATTTTGGGGATGGATACCAAGGGCGTTTATTTGGAGCAAATAGATATCGTATTTATTGATGAGAATTCATAGAAAGGCTGTATTACTTCCACCCACTATCTTCATAAAAACTCTGCTGCTCCCTATCCCCTCTCTTGATCGAAAGCCTGCAGCGCGAAATGCGGTGAAGGGCTCGATACCTCAGATATGCCGCTAAGCTTCTTCAGGCTAGTGATGCCGAATACGCCAAGGCACGACTAATCACACCCTCCCAATCAATCATCAATAATCAAACACAATTCACACTCCTACCGCTATCCCACCCCATACAAGAATCTACCCAGCTTCCAGAATACACAACCGCGTAGCCAAATCCCAACTTCCAACACCATCACCCACCGCCCCAAAAATCTTCCTCAAGTGATCCAAGATGGTCTTCCCATGATCGAAAAAATATGATAATATCATTGATATAACACCTCACAAAATCTCGGAAGTCAAGGAGAAAAGATTCCATTTTCCTCTACACGTAAGGAGCTGTTCCTTTGTAACCTATAGGAGCGACGGGACGTTGTAGTGTTTAGCTCCTCGGTGAGAGACTATCATAAACTTATGCTAATCCTCCCTCTTCACTAAGAAGAGGTGGGATTGGCCACTGTAGCTTGCTATACTAAGGTGTGTGCACTCCTGTACGCAGGGACACGATATCATTTTGCAGCGGTAGCGGATGATTGTTTGGAATGGTGATGTGATTGAGGCACCGTTTATCCACTACCCAACGATCCTACACCAGAAGTGTGTTTTAGTCTTGGACATGGGGAGGGATTCGGGTGGGAGAAGGGGATGAGATGGCACTGCTGTTCGAGTCTACCGCGACCCCTGGATCTGGTTATATTTCGTACGGTTGTTCGCCGTCGTGGACGTCGCGACGTCACCTATCGCCCAGGCCGTACACGAACTGCGCTGGCAGGAGAGCTTGCTCGTATCCCGTGATCTAGATCTGATTGAAACGTAAACCTTGATCTGTGACCGGGACCCTGTTATGGAGGAGAAGGTGGAGTTCTGATAGACGAGCAGGAGCCCAGACGATGTGGGTCACCCTCAAGCACCCGGGACGTCGCTGGCGATCCGAGAAGGGATCCAGGCGCGAGGGTTAAACGTACTACCAAACACGAAAAAGTCCGTGCCGACTCTGGCCACCGCGGCGACATGCCAGAGTGAGGAGTCAGAAAAGGGAATCCCTTCCGTTTCGTAACACTGATCTGTGGATGCTAGACAGGAGAATCTATTTCCTGCCACCTCTTGATCAAGAGCTCATACACTTTATCACTCATGTGTCTCTAGTACACGTCGATTATCTTGGTAAGCCTGAACCATCGTTATCAGATCCGTTATCCAGCCTTCCCAGGCGCCATCGTCTAAGCTCGACGTCCATTTTGCCTTATCATCTGCGATCCTTAGATATATGTTGAGGTGGGTAAAGTAATGCTGGCAAATCTCCTAGCCCTCGATGATTGTGGAATATCCATCTAAACCATGGAGTAATAGGATTGCGCCTTGGCCGGCCTTTGAAGATTGTGTAGCTGTAATTGAATATTTGAAGCTTTGGGTTTGATCTGGAGCTTTGGAACGATGTTTCTTTATCTGGCCTGATGGCGTTGGTGAGGTGACTGGTGATTAGTATCACGTCCTGAGCACTACCCGCAGCATCAGCACCGGCAGCCTCCCCCACAGCTTCAGCGCCTGCAGCTACATCGATAGTAAAGTCAAGGTCGATAGATGAAATCATCTTTCTGCCCATCATCTTTCGATATATCCTCCAATCTTATTCTTGCATTATATGGGTTTCTTGATTTGGGCTAACTTTTAAAGTCGGACATATGCCCATCCATCGCTTCCTCTCGATGAGATAGACCGATATTGAGACAGTCACCATTGAGCGTGGGAAGAAAGGCTACCTGCGGCAAATCAATTCGAGGGTGTTTGATAAGAAAATCTTTCTTTGTGTTTTTTATAATATGACAATTGATCACGATTGCAGTGATGCAGTGGAGGCGTCGTATCGTCTCCGCTTCCGAGATTGTTCTGCAGGATCCTAGGCGAGAGGCACGCTGGGATTCTGAGCCGAAAGGGAAGTAAAGACCCTGTTGAACGGATCATGGCAGTCCTGAACAAATCGAATTTGCAATTTCCCGCAGAATATGGATTTAGGGAACAGGATCGAAAGGTGGGATGAATCGATTTATTGCATGCCGAAAGGTATAGTAGAATCAGATCCTGTTCCAAGTGGTTAAAGCCAGAAGCGGCTCATAGACGTTATTGTCCATGTTTGATATCAGATGCGAAGGGTCGCAGGTGGATGGATGTAAGGGAGGCGCTCCTTGACACCGCTTCTCCATCTGGAGTTGTAAGGTTCTATGCACCAAGTTCCAGCAAAACGAACGTTGGGTAGATCCTGTAATTGTCGCGTCATTATCTCCAGCAACTCAATCCCTTCGTAAAAACATCATCGCCGAAACGTTCGCAGTTCAGCGCGCAAGCGTAATCATTAGCACTGAGGAGATGTGTGTAAAGTACCATATGTTGAATACTTTAACATAGAATAAGTAGCCTACCGCACCATCTCGTGGTAACACAGCTCTCGTATATCTACGAAATGTTCCGCCCTAAAGCGACTTTCAATTCTCCCCAGTCGAGTCGTCCAACCCTCGGCCCGGCGTGATTATGCACGTTGAAATAGTATTCAGACTCGTAGCGCAGATGGTCCAGCTCCACCGTCCATATGCGGTAGGGGGCATTCTCCTGCCGATCCGCACATAACATCGGCGCGGATGCTGTGAGCCATTGTTCATCTGATTTGGAGCATCGCTCGGAGGACGTTGTAAGCTCTCTCGGCTCATGACTGACATTTAAAGATGTAGATGGCGCCCCTGTAGGCATGATGTACGAGGGTAGTTGACCGCCTGTGAAGATCTTGGTGCTTAGAGATTTATAGCTGATTCGCCCAGAATACCTAGGAATCTGGATGTTAGGTGAAGCTTCCGCGGCAATTTTTAGATACACATCCCTCCGCCTGCGTCTCCTGAAAGTGTAGACCAGAGAGCGGACCTGGGTTTGGAGACGTAGGGTAGGTGGTCCGATTCTGTAGTAAAACCGGCCTCTCATACTGAGTCGATCTATAGAATTGCTCGAATATCAATATGGCTATATAACTGTTTCTCCGAGGGAAAAAAGACTTGGAGATTGAAGGGAAAAGAGCGCTTCTCTAAAGGGAGAATAAGAGCCACTTATAGTATCGACATCTACTTAACAAATTCGAAAGACTTCTTGAATATGGGAGTTCAGAAAGAACAGAAGGAAAAGTGGGAATATCAAGTACTTATGTCTCGAGAAATGAGAAATATCAGAATAGATTGACTGAGGTCATATGCAAAAGAAACAAAGCAGAAAGATGAGTTGTAGGTGATTGAAAGGAAGATGAAAGATGGTCAGTTTGGAAGGGCGGTAAAGTAGAACGACCGGGTGAACTGTCGGCCCGCTTCCCTTCACTTGGCAAAGGCCTGAGCTGGTAGAAATGTGGCAGGGTAGAAAGAGGGCTTGTTGCTTTGCTCGTCCTGCTTGTATCCGTGGTATGATTTCGTGTTGACTTGTCCAGGAAAGGTATTTGTGATTGGCTGACTGTGGTGTTTGGACGATATTACTCTTTTTCCAGCGGTTCTCATACTATTATTTTGACTCATTGGGTGAGCTTCGGAAACCGGGCTTCATGACACCCATTCAAGGCCCTCAATGGGTGAGCTTCGTAACTGCCCAATGCCTTGACGTTGTTTCCCCCCGACTGCTTTTTTTAACGTCGTTAGCTCGACGTGACTCCAGCGTTGTGTGGCTAGGTCGTCCGCACGGTGGTTTATACGCAAGTCTTCTTGGAGCCTCTGGGAGCCACATATTCGCGGCTCAGGGTGAGATTGTAGATGAAAGATGTTTTTGGTAGCTAAGTCGCTTTGGTACGTTGGATAGGTTTCTTTGTTGGAGTATAATTTCTTGACCTTCTATCATTCTGGAAATTGATCGTTCTAGAAATTGATCGCTCAGGAAAAATCCTCAATACTTGTGCACACCAAGATCTCCTTCAAAAATTGAAGCCCGACTCTATTTCTTCATTTTGGTAGGCGCTATCAATCTCGATCTAAGATTATTCGAGTAATATCTGCCGCAGATTTCGAATAGATACGTTCCAACAAGGAGGTCCAGATGTCTGGATAAAGGCCCATGTCTCTCAATTCAAATTGTTGCAGGTAGTGAGAGTGATAATCCTTACGGCGAATTTCTGCTTTGTCAAGATCTGCGACGGGAATGTATGCGTTGTGATGCAATCCCTCAATCTCGAGCTTTCATTCTCGACCTTCTAAAGTTTAGCTTCTCTAGAATAGCTCTTTGTACGCTCTGAAGGGGTGCTTTCCCACTTCAGCACCATGCGATCGTCACAGCTAAGCTCTTCCATGGCGTTGGTGCAATGATTCGTCATCGGGTCCACCTCCTGGGGTGATTTTTCGTTTCATGCCCCTTTTCAGCACTGCGAGCGCCCTCTTTGGCTTTCCCCATGACTTGGCTATAGGCTTTCTCTTGTATCAATCTCTCCTCTGCGAGGAACATTAGCTCGTGTTTGCGGTGGCTGTATGGAATCTTTGTGCGAAGTGATGCGATTAGCCAGCGTGGCTGGATGTTGACTACGCCGCGGTAAACAAAGACCATCTGTAGCTCCTAGCTTTGACATCGGTGTCGTCGAACCTCTCGACGAGGAGAAGTTCGCCTATCCTACGATCATAGGGTAGTAATGGTGTTCTCTAAGCTTTCCCATATTAACAGACGCAGTGGCAAAACCCCAGGGTTCGGAGATACGCTTGATCCTCTTCACTCAGTGCTTGTTCCCTTTGAACGCTTTTTCTATCGCAATACCAGAAATTATGTGGTTATACATTCGGGTTTTCCGTTGCTTCGAATAGATATGTTGATCCGTCTCCTAGGAGGATTTTTACTAGAAGTCCAATCTTCCCTTGTAAAGATTCTGAAATGTCTGGGAGGTGCTTACGCATGTTCGCTTCCTTTGCTTGAATAGGATTATGCTTGGTCTGCTTGCTGGAGACGGGTATTCTTATGATTCAATTTACCGGGCCCTCTTCCCTGCTTGGACTTCGTGGATCCAGCATTGCTTTCTTCTTCGTCACGAAGCATGCCGGACTACTCCCATTAATATGGTGGGGTAGACCCAGATTAAGTAGTCGCTTTGCTGAACCGAGTGTCATCAATAACAGGAGCAAATTTCGCGTTGCGTTTCATAGGCTTCTGTTGTTAACAATCAACCTATCTAAGGTGGTGGACAGTGCTCTCGAATTGGTGCATCACTCGGCGCCAATCTTCCCCCTCACTATCATGCCCGACGGGGTAGAGTTTATCAGCGTTTTGAGGGCAGCGTATGGTCCCCTTGATACTACCGTAGGTTAGGCGAACATGGTACTTGACAGGGCAGCACTGGGTAGCGTCGATAGTCTTATGATCCTGTATAGTATTAGCACGCGCTATGTATTAAATTATAATGAACTTACCTGCTTAGTGCAGACTTCCTTAAGGCCGTATATACTCGACCTCCCATCATAAGTCTTCTTAAGCTTGGGATGTTGTTTGCACTGATGCCCAGACAATTGACATGCGCACACCATGTTGGGAGCGATGCAAGGTACGATGTGGTCACCGAGATAAAATTGGGCGTCATGGTTCGTGTGACAGGTGAGGCGGAGTGCGATGGGCTTGATTTGGATTATAGTCCAGAAATATTTGTCTGCACTTCAATCTTTTCAGTGATCTCGGCCTGTCTGATAGTGATATGAATAGTGAACTCTTCTTGCCAGCTTTTGGCCCAGCAGCCGCTGCCTCAGTATCAGCAGTTCTGGCTGCAGACCAGTCTGAATGTAACCTTCTTTGAGTTCTCTCTGACGGCGCAAGATGGAAGCAATAATTGTGTGATTGATGGATGAAATCAGCTGAGACTGGGCCTCGCTCGATAGCGACTGGGTTCCAACAGTCTGTTGCTGCGGAAATAAGAGCAAGCAAGCAAGAAGGAGGCATGTCTCCGCAAGCTCCCTGGGCCCATGCCGTTGCACCACTGGTCAGAACAACTGTTAAGATGGCGGGCTAAGCATGTAGACGCCGAGAAAGTCTTGCCGTCTCTCCGCAAGCAGTGACCATACTTAAGAGAGCCGACGGTCTGAGCATGGACATTGTTCATCTCGAAGCTGTTTCTGTCCCCTTCTTGAGCAAATCAACGGAGGAATCCGTCGATAAGTCTCCTTGCCCGGTCTTCAACTACTCGACGACAATATAAACGTAGCGATAATAGTCACGTCCGTCTCCCAAGTTATTAGTATGAAAACGTGAATAGAGGAAGGGGACCTCATAAAGAAAGAAAAGTATAATTGCATCGAGGTTATCACCGCGATTAGCGCTGACTACGATAGAGATACCTGTTCACCTACGGGCAGGAGATCGGCTCTCCGTGCAGCGGTAGCATCCAAAGCTCCCTGTTGAAGGGCAGGATCTGGTGGGAATGGTGTCTTTACTGGCGTTTGACGTGATAAATCCAGGAGCCGCAGCGCACCTGCCATGTCTTACTGAGCATGCTATCATGCGTAGAGGCCCTCAGATCAACACGCACAGTTGTGCGGCTCTACAACGAGGCTAGTCTCTCATATTGTGTAGCCTCGTACAATTGTGCGAATATCAGCATGGCCATATAATAATATCTCCAAGGCAAAAGGACTTAGGGATCGGAAGGGAAAAGGCGTTTCTCCAAAAGAAAACTAAGAGCCACTTATATCGTCCATCTTGAATAATATTATCCTAGTGACGGTATTAAACTAAACCATAGTTAGTAGTATACGAAACCAAGGGAGACTGCTAGGAATGCCTACCAAAACTAACGGACATCTTGAAGGATTGCGTTGAAAGAAGAAAGAAGGAGAAAGTGGGAAGTTCAGCTACTTATGCTTTGAGAATTAAGGTGGGAATTGTCACACCACTTCACCGCACTCACCGACGAGTTCAAGGCCCAGTGATTGTCGTAGTACTACTTTGCCGAATAAGTAACGCATCTGGTAAGAAAGCACAGTGGTAATAATCATGCCTAGCAGACCCTGTCCAGATTGCCAGAGAATGTTGCTATCCCAGATACCAATGAAAAATACTTGTGCTTAAACCTCCGAATGTGCTCATTGATATGAACAGGCACATCGTTCGTGTAGTCATTTGAACCGCCTCTTCTGCGATCCGACGCCTCTAAAGTTGAACTTGGGATTTTCCGTGTTGAGCGTTGGGTAGTAATGTTTAGAGAACATCCGACTTTCATCAGGTCTTAGCTGTGTCCATTTTCTCTCCAAGCTCGCTGAAATTGTCAGATCCAGTCTCATCGAGTCTATCAGCTCGATTATCAAGTCTCTTGCTGTGACTCCGCATCCATCGCAGCGACTTCAATGTGGCCTTTTAAGGAGGAACGGTTTCGGAAGGCAATGTCTCTGACTTTGCCTTCGGACATAGCTGTTGTCTCTCCCATAGCATAGCGGTAGATTCTATTTTGAATCTTGAAGACGGGTACTTCATGTGATCCTTGTCAGGCTCTGCCTTGGTGTCGAACTTCGATGCAGCTACCCTTTGTCTTGAAGCTTCCCCTCTGATCAGAGCTACTCACTGGAAGTGATCTTTTTGGAACCGATCTTCTTCTGAGCCTGCTCTTCATCATAGTCATCTCACGAATCAAGTGGAGTCGTTTTTGTAAGTCCAGTATCTGGTCGCGGAAAGTGAATTGGACGGAGAATTCCCGTAGTCCGAGGGCTTCCGTCAATACATTTACATACCCTTTGCTCTTTCTCGAATAGAGCCTGTATGACGGTGGGTAAAACCTTTTCGTCTTTAGCATCAAACTTTGACAGCATCATAAGCCCAATAGGGGCGCTCTTCTTCTTACTCTTACCGCGACGCCGAGGCTTCTGGGATATGGAGAGAGTGAGGAGCGGTGGCCTTCTTGGAAGCGTTCTCTTCTGTGCCAGGCTTTGCCGGAGCGGTAACGAACCTGGAAATATCATCATCCTTCCCCTGCGTTCCATTTTTCTCTGGCAGCCCCAACGAGGAAACCATGATATGATCTTCGAGCCATCCAAGTCGGATGTCCTATCTCCCCATCGATCTTTTCCTCCATATCTAAATGCCAAATCTCTTGCTTGAAATCTGCATCATCGATTTCTGATCCTCATTTCGCTGATTGTATAAGTGTGCTCTGTCTTATCAGCAGGTGTCCAGTCCTTCCCCGTGACTCTCACACCGGATCTTCTGCTCGTTCCCGCCCACCGTACTCCCAGTGCAGACGATTTCCTATGGAAAAAGCCTGAAGGATCTTGCTGGGGACTGCATATGATGTATTTATATAGATTGAGAGGAAAAAAGGTGAGAAATATGTAGTGTTGTTTGCGTCGCATCAATGATGGGGGAAATTGCAAGGAGATAAGTATGTCACCGATGCAGTCCTAACCCTAACCCAAGTGAAATGGAGAAAAAAAGACAGTCGCGATGCATCGATGAATGTCCCGGGGATGAGCGGCTGGCTTTTTCGCCAGCTGACATTCCACACGATTCCGAGATTACCGGGGTCGATGCTGAGGAGGTATGATGCCAACCACGACAATAGGAGGAAGATCCGCAGGGCTGGTACATTCTTCTCTTTCATTAAGCCGCCGGTCAAGTCTCGCTTGCAGAGAGAATGTATCAGAGAAAGTGTATATGTGTGGGTATATATATATGTGTGTGTTTGGTGGGTGACGAGTGGTCAGGGTAACGATATACGGTATGAAAATGGCCTGTCCTGGCAACTTCGGTTCATAATATCAAAGTGCTGGAAAGGAGCCGCTGTAAGCTGTTGATGCATATAAATTGAAAGCAAGCATTCATATATGCTAAGAGTCGTTGATGGCGAAAACAACGTCGGTCTTGATGTCGGTGTTAGGGGAAGAGAAGGTGTGGATAGACGGAGACTTTATAAGCCCTGAGCTACCGAGCAGACGATATTTCACGCAGCAGATTTGGAGAGATGACGGAGACATCGAGTGAAGAGTAGACGTTACGAGGGCCACCGGCTGAATCGGTGAAGCTGGCGATGGTAGGAGCGTTGCGAGTTTGTGAAGCTGGTGAGCAGAGCGCTTTCTTTCTCATCTCGTCGATATCATTTCGTGTCAGCGAGCTTGAGGAAAATGCTCTCATACAGGGACTGTAGGTATGTTAAGTCCGGGAGAGTCATCGGCGGTTTTCCAGGACGAAGATATTTCGGCTGCTGAGGGTGTTGTACAGCCTGAAGCGATGATACTGCGATGAGCCTGGCTCTCGAAGTGACGCTCTCGAAGTTTCCAGCTTGTGCTTGAAAAGCAGATCGTGATCCCGTCAGCCGGGTAGTGATCATGGGTAGTGAAGATGATTATCGAGCCGAGAGAGTGACCATTCACTTCGGGGAGAGGCCTATGATGGCGAGTTCCTCATCGTGAAATATCGAATCTGTCTGTAAGCATTGATGTGGCGGTAAAGTATGTAGCTATCAGGTTTAGGATGTTAAAGAAGCTTATTCATCATGTAAGGTAAACCTCTCTGCACCCTAGCATCATGAACCCGTAATGCAAATGTTGCGAACCACATTCACTTACAACCATGGCACATATCATCCAGCTCATACGTCCACTGCATCGACCACATGTGCTGATTATCTTCCATCCGCGGCATACCAGCCTGCTCAGGACACACGAGATCGCAAACCCTCCTCGATTCCTCCCTCGGTACGTTCACCCTTTTCTGCCATCCATGTTCTCCCAAATTCCGCTTTTGGCCGTTGAATTTGATCTCGGTATCCATGTCGAGGTAGAGGTGAAAGGCGAAGCAGAGGGTTGCCCATGCACCGTTGAATGAGCGGCCACGGCTGTTGCCACCCCATACCCGGCACCATTCCTTCGGCCCGTTTTCGAGGATGTAGAAGCCGTCTGCGGTCTCGTCGGAGTCTTTGGGAAGGCAGACGTTCATGTGTCGGAGATTGATCAGGCAGATGTTGTCCCAAAAGAACTGAAATTGGTGGTCAGTGTGGGCTTCTGAACGCAAGTGCCAGAATTGTATGACAAGGTGCTCACCGTTTTGTTCGTATGGTAGTTGAAATACTCATACTGTACGTAGTTCGCCCTATCGCCCCTACTCTCATAAAGCGGCGGAGCTATGGCGCAGAGGCAGTTCGTTGCTATCAATAAGTCTAACAAATTTCCCAGGTCAGCGTTTTCAACTTGATCAGGGAATACATCTTCCAAGACATGTTTCACAGCTCACGCTACGTCCAACAAAGGACTTCTTGACCTGAAAAACGCTTACCTCCGTCATAGGCTCGGAGCCAATTGCCGAAGTAGCCTTCTGCGACACCGCCATAGGGGATTTGGGCGGGTGTTATAGCGTTTGTGAGAGCGATGAGAGATACAAGTAAGCTGAGAAGGAGCGTAATTGGAAACATCGTCATGCTGCATTCATAGAGAGAAGCGAGAGAAGAAGATTAGAGCGATCGTAAAAACATAGAACAATCAATAGTTGTGGGGCGTGAAATTGTTGAGCCAGCTTGGCAACGGTTTTCTCCACAACGAACTCCACTCAAACTTCTGTGGCAGGCCGTCGCGAGCCGAACAGTCATGCGGTGAGAGAAGAGGGCCTAGAAGTTTGGCGATAGCCTCTTCTTTGATAGATACTCCATTTGCCGTGGTGATACCGCAAAACAAGGGCTGAGCAATTATAGAAGAAACGTGCCTGACTGAGCATCGTCGCCTCATCAACCCTGCTGTCCCGATTACTCTATGGATAGGTTTGGGGACTGGGCCTCCAACGAGCCACCGATATATATTTATAAGCTTTGCTTGTCTCTGGACCCGTGTTTGGCTGTAGATCGCACCCCTCTTCGAGCATGTCCTTGGCCTTCCGAGGAAAGTAGTAATAATACGGTAAGAGGGGCGGTCACTACCATACTATGCGACAATATGGTGGGTCGGGGGTTGGACGACGGTGCAACTGCGCACAGGGAGGTGTTCGATATTATTCTCTGAGGGTATCTGGCTACCCTCCAGAGGTACGAAGTACAAGGTATGGACCATTGGCAAACTAGTGTAAAGATGCATGCATAAGTCGAATCTGTTTTTGTCGTCGTTTGGGATCGCCGCCCAGTCAGCTTATCGAAATCATTTCAGTACGGATGTTTGTATTCAGTAGATGCATATCAAAGCTGTGAAAAGTGATACAGAATACATTCTTGGAAATTTCAGTCGCATCGAAGATGGGTACGTGGTAGATTGCGCATGCTTCGTACTTTGGAGAGGGGGTATTGAGCGCAGCTGATCCAACGGCATATCTTGCTGTAAAACCTCCTCAATTGACAGAGGAGAATCTGATGCAGGCCGTTGCTCTTCCTCGCGATAGAAATAACCACAAGGAAAGGGCGTCAATGAAGACTGACTCGATTTTGCCAAGCTGCGTGGCGAGACTGAGTCAGCAAGCTTCTCCGTCCGTTGCACCTGTCCGCTTCATCAGCATCAACCTTCCATTACAACCTGCGTGGGCCTTCTAATTGACAGCTTGAGCCCAATGACTCCTGGATTCCCCGAGCTCAGAGAATTACACCTGGACTGCGCTCGCACTTTCAACCCCTCTCTGAATCGATTATTGCACCTACCCCTTCCTGGCCCGCAATCACTCTGCACTAGGTAGATGCACAGTGTCACTGCGTTGTCTTGAGGCCCTCACCGGGTGTGCCCACTGCTTTGTGATCTGCAAACTGGTAGCTTCCTAGCTATGCAAGCAGTGCTTTCCCTTCGCATATTGTGGATGTCATAATCTGAAGGCTGACAGACATCCTACCTAGCCCCGAACTATGATCTTGCGCTTCTGATACCGACGACGAGCGCTCTTATTTGTGCACGATAGTCGAGAACGACTTGTCACCGACGCTCAGATTCATGGACCTTGAGGAAAAAGAAGGCGGCATACCACTGGGATACTTCAACGGATGAGGGGCTTGCACTCATTGATGCCGTTCGAGGTATGCCTTTGGGGCACACATCTGAAATCATATCAGTCGGAACGGTTCGATTTGGATTGGGGACACCCGTACGGCCAAGAGCGGAGCGAATGCCTGCAGTCAGTACGGCCCAGTGATCATAACGAGCCATACTAGCCTGAGTAGGCCATTAGCCGTTATTGGCAGACATGCGACACTGACTTGGATGCTTTTCGAGATCTTGTGGATCAATCAAGGGTTTGTCGAAGCGTGACCTCAAATCTGACGGACTGCTGGCTCTAGAGGCTCGATTCGGGTCAAGGCGGTCGAACTGCGATGGGTGCGAATTCTCAAAATATGGCTCCGACTGCTCAAAGGTGTTTTAAGAACGCACTGCGACGGAAGTGAATCTGAGTCGAAGATTCCATACCTCACAGGCAGTCGGGAACTTCTGAGTCTGGTAAGGTGAGAACTTGGGTAATTTGAAAAACCGAGGAGAGTGAGTATGCCGCATGCGCCCATCTTTTCTTAAAGAGAATGAGCTGGAGCCATACTCCGGATTCCTTACACTGTCTGATACGTCTTGTTCTCGTGTTGTAGCATCTTTGGTGGGTTGATGACTCTCACCCCCAATGTCGGCATGCCTCAGGGAGCGGAACCGACTACCAGTCTCACCAGAACCCTCAGAGATATTGCGCACTGCTTGGTCGCCATACAAGGCGACTGTCGTTGGCAAGTCCGAAGCCAGCAATATCTTTCATACTCACGGGCATTCTGATATTTCTAAGTGGTACAACTCAGACGGCAGTGTCGGTGGTGAGCAGTTGATTTTCGCCAAGACCTTGCAGTATTCCATCTTGTTCAAAATAAGCGCAACATCTCAATTCTCCTTTCCGTTGTGATTCACATTGTGAATCTTGGTGTGAATCTTGGTGTAAATTAATCTGGCTCTAGCTTCCGGCACAGTTCGGGTATCCAGTTGTAAATCCAAGTGATAAATCCAAGTGGTAAATTTGCGTGTTGCGGAGAGGGGAAGAATCTCAAAAAGCCAACAGCAGCAGCTTACCAACTCACAATGGGTTATGCCAGCTGATTGGTTTTTTAATTATTTTCTGCTAACAGGTAGGCAGTCTCGTTGAGCTCGAAAGTTCAAATCAGGTTCGAACTTTTTGAGAATTCTCCGCACCGTCTTTCTCGCTCGACGTAGATCTTTGGAATCGATTCTTGATGAATGCGGGATCTATTGGGATTTTTAGACTGGGTATTCAGGGCGTTCGTGGCAGAGATGCAAATCCTGGTTTG
>JAABUK010004987.1_pt1 | contig 21138 bp, 1 predicted proteins | sample 5559141 | NCBI WGS metagenome assembly JAABUK01 (sample SAMN10711869, study PRJNA513367) | rock metagenome | isolation source: Antarctica rocks | place: Antarctica: Victoria Land, Pudding Butte nord | collected 2016-01-03
GCGCGCACTCATGGCTACTACTGCCCCCATAGATATGCGCACTCATGGCTACTGCTGCCCCCATAGATATGCGCACTCATGGCTGCTACTGCCCCCATAGATATGCGCACTCATGGCTACTACTGCCCCTATAGATATGCGCACTCATGGCGCGTACTCATGGCTACTACTGCCCCTATAGATATGCGTACTCATAGCGCGCACTCATGGCTACTACTACCCCCATAGATATACGTACTCATGACTACTACTACCTTTATAGATATACGTACTTATGGCTACTACTACCCTTATAGATATATATACTCATAACTACTACTACCCTCATTATAGATTAATAATAAGATATATTATAGATTATACTATAAAGAGATAATTATTATAATAATTATTATAATTAATATTTATTATTATTCTTTACTCTTTACTTTTTAACCGATTTTAAATTAAAATATTCTTTAGAGATAAAATATTAAATTTAAGAGAAAATATTAATATTAAAATATATTAATAAATATTTAAAAAGGGTTAATTTTAGATTTAAAATTAAACTATTATTTAAACGTCCCCTTAATTTTAAAATAAACGAATTAAACTATATCTTTAATAAAACTTTCAGTTATATCTAATTTTAAATTAATAATAGTTTTAATTTTAATATTAATTTAAATAATTATTAAATCCGAGTATTTATTCTATAAATACGCGTATTTATAGAGGTAGTAATAGTTATAAGTATATATATATCTATAAGGGTAGTAGTAGTTATAAATATATATATTTATAAAAGTAGTAGTAGCTATAAATATATATAGCTATAAAGATAGTAATAGTAGTAGTAGTTATAAATACGTATATTTATAAAGGTAGTAATAGTAGTAGTAGTTATAAATACGTATATTTATAAAGGTAGTAGTAGTTATAAATATATATATTTATAAAGGTAGTAGTAGTTATAAATATATATATCTATAAAAGTAGTAGTAACTATAAATATACGTATATTTATAAGAGTAATAATAGTTATAAGTATATATATCTATAAAGATAGTAGTAGCTATAAATATATACTATAAATACATATATTTATAGAGATAGTAACGTTATTAGAATTATTATTAGAAATCCGCCTTAATATAGTAAAGATTTTTAAAGAATCTTTATTTTACTCTACCCTAATTTAGAATAAAAATCGAACCGCGATTTTTATTCTATACTCTACTTTACTCTACTTTATATTAATATTCTCTTTAAGAATCTCTACGTTAATCCGAAATATAATTCTAGTCTTAACTCGCTTTCTAATCTAGTATAAATTCGAGCTAGGATATAATATCGATATTATTATTATTAATTTTTATAACGTTAACCTACGTACCTTATATAAGATAAAGAAAATATAAAGTCTTATTTATATACCGAATAAAAACCTAGGCGGGCGCTTTAGGATAATTAATAAATTTATAATATATAAATTTCTAGAGTATTTTAAATAATAACTAATAATTTATTTAAATAAAATAGTATATTTCTTACTCGACGAGTATAATATTACTATTAATAAGAATATTATTCGGGAGTTACTCTACCGCCTAGATTAATTATAAAAGATTTAATATAAAATTATTAACTAGTATATATTTATAAAAGTATGAATAATTTTAAAAATCCTAGAGTACTTATATCGGTAAAGCGGGAGACCGCACGAGAAAATCGAGGTACTAAATACGCCTTTTATTACTTTAGGCGGAAAAATAACAAAAAGAGAATATTAGTTAAAAAAAAAAAAAATTTTAAATAAAAATCCTAAAAATAGTAACTTCGGATTTAAGATTTTAAATCCGTGATTTTCTACTAGCGCCGGGTAGCTGGCTAAGGCTATATAGAGCGCTATAACTATATTAATTTAATTTAGATTTTAAATTACGTCGATTTATAAAAATTATATACGCGTATTATACTCTCTAAACTAGCGCGGTATTATAGATTATATAATTCACTTATAACTATATATATTTAATTATAAACTAGTACTATTTAGACTAACTTATTCTAATTTATTTAAAATTATTCAAAATGAGTCGAGGTACTAAATACGTATTTAGTAACTCTAGTATCAAATCGATCTCTAGGGCTAGTATATAAACTAAATAGATCTAAGCGCCTTTTCCGTCTTTTTAAATAGAATACGGGCTCACCGCTTTACCGATATAAATATACTTCGGATCAACGTAGGGATTCTTAAAGGGAATACTAATATAAAGTAAAATAAAGTAGGGCGTAGAGTAAAAATCGCGGTTCGATCTTTACTCTAAATTAAAATAAGGTAAAATAAAGATCCCTTAAAGATCTCTACTATATTAAAACGGATTTCTAATAATAATTCTAATAACGCTACTACCCTTATAAATATATATATTTATAATATATATTTATAGCTACTACTACCTCTATAAATATATATATTTATAATTATTATTACTTTTATAAATATACGCGTACTTATAGCTACTACTACTTTTATAGATATATATACTCATAGTTACTACTACCTCTATAGATATATATATTTATAACTACTACTACCCTTATAGATATATATATTTATAATTACTACTACTACTACTACCCTTATAAATATATATATTTATAACTACTACTACTACTACTACCTCTATAGAGATATATATTTATAGTTACTACTATTTTTATAGATATATATATTTATAATTACTACTACCCCTATAGATATATATATATTTATAGTTACTACTACTCTTATAAATATACGTATTTATAGAATAAATACTCGGATTTAATAATTATTAAAGTTAATATTAAAATTAAAACTATTATTAGCCTAAAGTTAAATATAACCGAAAATTTTATTAAAGACGTAGTTTAATTCGTTTATTTTAAAATTAAGGGGACGCTTAAATAATAGTTTAATTTTAAATTTAAAACTAACTCTTTTTAAATATTTATTAATATATTTTAATATTAATATTTTCTCTTAAACTTAATATTTTATTTTAAAGAATATTTCGATTTAAAATTAATTAAAAAGTAAAGAGTAAAGAATAATAATAAATATTAATTATAATAATTATTATAATAATCGTCTCTCTATAGTATAATTTATAATATATCTTATTATTAATCTATAATGGGGGTAGTAGTAGTTATGAGTATATATATCTATAGAGGTAGTAGTAGCCATAAGTATATATATCTATAAAAGTAATAATAGCTATAAGTATATATATTTATAGAGGTAGTAGTAGCTATAAATACGCGCCATAAATACGTATATCTATAGGGGTAGTAGTAGTCATGAGTATATATATCTATAAAAGTAGTAATAGCTATAAGTACGCGCTATAAATACGTATATCTATAGAGGTAGTAGTAGCCATGAGTATATATATCTATAAAGATAGTAGTAGCCATGAGTATATATATCTATAGAGGTAGTAGTAGCTATAAATATATATATCTATAAAAGTAGTAGTAGTTATAAATATATATATCTATAGAGGTAGTAGTAGCCATGAGTGCGCGCTATAAATATATATATCTATAGGGGTAATAGTAACTATAAATATATATATCTATAAAGATAGTAGTAGTTATAAATATATATATCTATAAAAGTAGTAATAGCTATAAATATATATATCTATAAAAGTAGTAGTAGCTATAAATACGTATATCTATAGAGGTAGTAGTAGTTATAAATATACGTATATCTATAAAAGTAGTAGTAGCTATAAATACGCGTATCTATAGAGGTAGTAATAGTTATAAATACGCGCTATAAATATATATATCTATAGGGGTAGTAGTAGTTATAAATATATATATTTATAAAAGTAGTAATAATAATAGTAGCTATAAATACGCGTATTTATAAGGGTAATAATAGTTATAAGTACACGCATAAAGTTATTATAATAATTACTAGAAATCCGTTTTAATATAGTAAGGATTCTTTAATAAAACCCTACCCTACTTTATTTTATTTTAGGCTCTATATTAATAGATCCCTATATTAGGCTAGAGTAAGAATTATACTTTAATCTCTATCTTACCCTACGTTAATCCGAAACGTAGATATAAGCCCGCTCGTGAGCGCTGAAATAATTTAGAATTAATTAAATATTCTTAGGCCCGCTTAGGCTCGCTTAGACTCGTTTAAAGTTATTTAAAATTCTTAAAACTACTTAAGATATTAAAACTCTCTATTTTATACTTTAATATAAGATTAATAGAATCTAGATTAATATTTATAAAGAGGAGTATTAAGAATTAAAGAATAATAAACTTCGTATTAATATAAAATAAAATTAAATAAATTTAATAAAGTTAATTAATAATTTAATAAATATTTATATTTAAAATTTATAATTAAAAGTTTTAAGAGAAATTAAATACGAAGTTTTTATTTATTAGGAAATATATTATTTATATAATAAAAGAAAATTATATTAAAATCTTTATAATCTTTTATAATAATATAACTATTGAAAGTTATTATAAATAGTCGCTTAACTAATATTACGATTATAACTATAATTACTTTTATTATAAATTTAGTTAATTTTATATTAAAATCGTAATACTAACTCCCCCCTCTCGATTTTCGTTTTTAGAAATTTTTTTTTTTTTAATACCTCCCCGTCGAATCGAGAAATTTAAATCTTTTATTATCCGATATAAAGAGTTTACTTTAACTCTTTTTATTATCGTTATATATTTATATAAAAACTATATATCGAATTTTAAAGAATATAAAATTAGCCCTAAATTAAATTAGTATACTCGGTACGTATATAATAATAGGAAATATAATTTTATAATATCGCCGGAGGAGATACGTTATATATAAAAAACGAGGAAGGATTTTTAATTTAAAATAAAAGTTACGTAAACGAAATTTATTTATTTATAATCTTAATATAATAAAATAGAGGCGGAGAAGGAAAAATTAATAGAACGGGAGTTTTCAAATATCGAGGAACTAGAATTAAATAAGCGAGTAATTAATACCGTTAATATTATTAATTTTAATAACTTTTTATTTAATATCTCGTCCGAGCTCTTTAAATTATCCCCTAACTTCGATTAATTAAATATTATTTATTTTTCTTCTAGTATTAACGGAACTTTATAAAGAGTTATTAATAATTCGTAAAGTTCGTACTCGACTCCTATATATTCTCTACCTCGTTATACCCTTTTTATTTAATAAGGTATTTCTAATTTATATAATCGAATTTTAAAATCCTCTCGACCTCGAATTTTATTTCTTTTTTTATATAAAAATAAAAAGTATTTTATAAAAATATATTAAAGTTTATTAACTCTAGTAAAGAGATATAAAATATTAAATATATTTTAATATCGGCTAGAAGATTTAGTTTATAATTAACTAGTCTTTTAATCTTTTTAATCGAAAATAATCCGATTTTAATATAATTTAATTTCTTATTTAGTCTTTTACTCTTTATATTCTTTATTAAAAAATATACTTTATCCCCCTCCTTAAATTAAAGATACTTTTTTTAATATTTATTTATTATCTTTTTAATTCGAGTATTTATTCGAATAATCTAGGTTTATATCTTTTAGTATAACGCCTTTATATTAATTATATAAATTAAGACTTTCTAGGCGTTTAGTCTCTATTTAAATTCGAGAAATATATTAATATATTTATTATAATTCGCGAAGAATAATATAAACTTTATTATATTAGATTAATTATTATTAAATACTAGGTAAATTATAAATAAAAGTCTTATTTAATTATTCTTATTTTTATTAACGTAATATCGTAAATATATTTTTATTATTTAGTTCGTCCGCTTTATTTATCTATTTATTTATAGATATTATATAGTCGATATTCGTAATTTAGTTTTAATAGTATTAACTAGTATCTTTTAATAATTAAATATAAATTATTTATTTTTATTAGAGATAATTAACCTAGGGATATCGTAATCCCGTATTAGTCGATTAATAATACGAAGACGATTTATTCTATTTTATAAATTTCCTTAATTAATATTATTATAGTATATTTATTAAATTTATTATAGATTATTATAATAGAGTTAAAGATTTCTACTATAATAAGGTCCTTCGATTTTAGTAATTTAATAACGAAGTTTATAATAATATTATCCTAAGGGATCTCTAATACCGGGGCGAATTAAATTTAACTATATTTAATATACTTTATAGATTTATTTTATTAATATTCGATATATTTTTTAATATATTTCTCGATATATAATTTTAGTCCTAGCGCGTTATATTCTTTATAAATAAACTTTATAGTTTTAATAACTCTAAAGTATCTTTAAACTAGATTATTATAATAATCTCGGATAATTTCTTTAAGATATCCTTTAGGAAGGTACGTCTTCTTATTATATTCTAATAACTTAATTTATAATTATTAACTTCTTAGTATTCTAGTTAAAGTATCGTTTTTATATTCTTTCTAAATATTATTAATAATTCCGAGAATAAAGATATATAGCGTCGCTACTAGTTATTATACTAGAACTAGTAATTTATTCTATTATTAAATAAAGACTAGTTATATAACTACGTCTTTTTCCTCTATATAATCTCCTTGTTTATTAAATATATCGGCGCGATTATTATTCTTTCCTAGGGTATAGAAGATTTTAAATTTATATTATTTTAATAATTCTAATTATTTAATTTATCTTTAATTTAATTATTTTATTATTATAAAGTTAAGAAGATTTTTATAATTTATAAAGATAGTAAAATTCGAGTAATTTTCTATATATACCCTCTATTATTCTAGTAAAGATACTATTATTAATAATTTCTTATCGTAGATATTATAGTTCTATTCTACTAATAATATTTTTCTAGAATAATATATAATAGGGTATTATTTACCGTTTTTTTATTAGAGTATATAAGCGCCTATTATTAAATCTAAAGTATTAGTTTCGATTCGAGCTAGTTCGTTACTCTAAAAGGAATATAATACCGGTATTTTTTTATAAACCTTTTTAAATACTTTAAAAGATCGTTATTATTCTCTTCTTTATTAGAAAGCGATATTCTTCTTTATAATATCCGTTGATAATAAGACCTTTTTAAAATAATCTTTAATAAACTTTTTATTAAAGTTTATAAATCTTAAAAAACTTTATACCGTTTTAATATTATATAGTATAAATTATTCCTTAATACTTTTAATCTTTTTAGGGTATATATAAATACCTTTAATATTAATTATAAATTTAAGAAATTTAATTAATTCTTTATAAAACTCGTACTTTTTTAATTTAAAGAGAAGTCTAGCTAGTAATAAATAAATTAGGATATTTTATATATATTAAATATATTCTTCCTTATTAATAGAGTAGATTAAAATATTATCGAGATATATAATCACCGTTATATCTAGGTATATTTATATAATATTATTAATTAATATTTAGTAAATTACTAGTATATTAATAAATCCGAAGAGTATTATTAAATATTCGTAATAATTATATTTAATTTTAAAAATAATCTTCTACTCCTCACTTTCTTTTATCCGAATTAGATTATATACGCCTTAAAGATTTAATTATATAAAGATTTTTATTATTATAAACCGATTTTATAACTCGTTAATATTTAATAAAAAGTATTAATTCTTTATTATAATATTATTTAATTTTCGGTAGTTTATATATAATTATAGACTTTTATTCTTTTTTATTATAAAGAGGATTAGATAATTTATTAATAATTTAGATTCTCGAATAAATTCTTTTTTAAAATTCTTATCGATATACCCGCGAAATACTCTGAGTTCTTTTTTTAATAAAGTATAAATAGGTCTAAATATCGGTTATTTATTAAATTCGAGTTCGATTTTATAATCTTATAACTAATATTTAAATAATAACTTTATAGTTATTTTTTCCTAAAAGAGATACTTTTATTATTAATACTTTTTAAGAATATTAAGAGGTTCGTTTTTACTTTTAGAACTTTTAATTTATTCGCTCTATTAACCTCTTTAATTAATATATATCGAATCGGATCTTTATATAAAGTTATTTTTATTCGAAGATAAAATACTACTAGTTTCGACTAGGTTATAATTCGATTTTTTATTTATAACTATCCTTTATAAATATATAAATATTATATTAATAATATCTTTAATACGCGGAAATATAAATACTTCTTTTTTTTAATCGATTATTAAATTATATTTCTTTAATTAAGGTATCCCTAGAATAATATAATAAATAATTATTTTTATTATATCGAACGTAATTTCTTTATAGTAGTATTAAATAATAATTAATAGTAGGAATATTTTTTTATTTACTTTTTTTATTAATAACTTCGACCCGTCGGTTAATTAAAGTTTATATTATTTCTTTTTTTCTCGAGTTAATAAGTTAATTATTTAAATTATTATTCGAGATATAAAATTATTAATTATTTTTAAATTTATTATTATAACGACTTTATATCTATTAACTTTTACTAGTATCCGTATATATATACCGTATTAAAATAAATATAAATATTATTCTAGAGTTAATATATTAATCTCCTTATATTTTCCTTTAATATAAGGGACTAGTCTTTTCCCGATAAAGATAAGAATTTATAATACTTTTTAAACTCGAAGTATCTTTCGTAATCTTCGGTTAAATAATAGTATTATTTATTTTAGTTATAATATTTTGTTTTTTTACTATATTTTATCTAGTTTCGTAATTATAATTATTAATTCTTATCGTAACTATCACGGGGTGGACTTTGGTAGGAGTATTACTATAAATATCTACTAAAACGGTAGGCTAAACCCTACCGCTAGCCCTATCGGGACTAGGGTAATACTAGGATTCTAGTATATTAGGGCTAAATCCTCTATAGAATAATTAATATCTTTTATACTATATACTATTATATTAACCCCGTATCAAATAGTAGTAACGGCGATACTAACGTAGAACCATACCTCTTCTATATTAGTAAGAACGATTATATTAGTTATAAATAGTAAAATAACCCCTAAAACGGCCAATATACTCCCTATTAACTACTATATTCAAAATAACTTACTCCGTATCGATAGCGAGTCTTACCTACGTTATATTTATTTAGTGTTTCCGCACCGTACCCTACTACCTTAAATAAATACTTCTAAACTCTTTATTAAATTATTAAAATAACCTATTCAATACCCTTTTCATTTAGGGTATCTATAGTAAATACTAAACTAAATATTCAAAACGTCCCTTTATTTATTTCTCTTTTATTAATATAATTATTTATCTTAATAAGTTACTTATTAGGTAAACGTCTAGCCTAATAAATATATTACTAGTTATATCTCTTACGCTTCCGCTATAGAAAAAGAATACTAGAATACTAGTCTTTTAACACTACTCTTATTATTCGCCTAATATTACTACTTTTAGTATTTATTATTAATTATTACCCTAGTTATCACCCTAGAAGAAACTTAACTAAGCTCTACTATAGTTGATTTTATTTTCTATTTATAAGAATTCCTACTATTAAATAAATATATCCTAAAATAAATAAAAGTTACTTTTAACGTTAAACGAGTAGTTACCTAGATAATTATATAGTCTCTTTATCCTCCTATTAAAGTACCCCTTTAATATTTATTAAGAAGGGCCCGGAAAGCGAAGTAGTTTAACGACGACCTTTTAAAGTATATTAAATTTAAATAACCTACTATATAGCTGCCCTAGGTTATAGATAAAATATCCGTAATACCGTTTATCGGTACTTTCCGAAGGGATATTAAAAAGCTATATTAATATTTATAAAAGAAATAATCTTTAGAGGACGAATTTAAAGATAAAAAAACTATAACTCCTCCCGAGCCTAAATAACCTACTATAAATTCCGAATAAATAATATAATTTATAAAATCGCCAGAAATTTAGGCCTTTATTATTAGGTTAATAACTAGGATAAAGGAAGACCCGGTAAAACCTTAAGGTTTATTAAGAGTAAATAGTTTAACTAGTTAAAACGATATTAGTTCTAGGGTGATACGGTCATACCGATCTTACTATACTAAGTTAGTTCCTTGGCACCGAAGGCTGTTTATTATTCTAGTTCGTTAGTAACGAACACCTAACTAATCAATTAATTATTACTACTAAATATATACTATAACTTTATTAATTAGTAGTAACGGCGATTATACGTCCTAATAAACGCTATACTACGCCTACTAAACGTTCGATCTACTAGTTATATAGTAGTACTAGTAGTCGAACTAAAATTATTCGATAGCGTCCTTTTATCCGCACCCCGTCTCCTCTATTAGTTCGTTTCGGTAGAATAGAATATAACCTATACGATAATCTCGTTAGAATAGAATACTACCTCCTTCTTCCCTACCGAAGTAGATAGCTCTACTATACTAAGGCCTACTACGATAGTACTAAGATTATAAATACTATACTTCGGTATACTATACCTAGTTATCTAGTATAGTTATAGAAGCCTTCCGCTATAACGTACTAGTCTACTAAAATAGGTATTATTATAACTACGTCTTCGGCTTTAGCGAATCTATTATATAATTCGCCTAAAACCGTACTATACCTTTAATAAAATCGGTTAAATATCGACTTTCCTTAAAGGGGAGAAGCGCCGCTAAGATAACCTAAAGTCGTACTAGGTTTAACCCTATTTAAGTCCTTATATATTACTATTTCTTATATAAAATCTATATATAGTTATTCGTTATATTCTGTCTACCTATAAGAGTACTAAGCGTTCTATCTTTAAAGTCGAAAAAGTAAATAAAAATTAGTTCGTCTTTAATAAAAATAAGTTATAAAGAATTATTAGTTTATTAACCCTTAACTTTCCTACTTTTATAAGATTATTACCGTAGCGTCTAGTAATATCGCTAGCCGTAATACCGTGGTCTTAGTATTCTAGCTCGACGAATTCATATAGTCGGGCTACGCTTTCGCCGGCGAGGTCGACGATATTACTCGTTATATTATTAGTTATTTTATTCGGCGGAATTTCTAATTTATTTAGCCCCTTCGTAGTCTTAATCCTCGAGAGTAACGAGTACGGTTAAGGTCTACTAAGGCACCGAGCTAGCCAAACGATTAAGTTATTAATATTACCGCTTTCTGTACCGCTATAATACGTTTTTAAGCTAGTACTTAAGCGACTCGATAATCTTTTAAGGTACCGGCGTTAGCCGGGAATATACCTCCTTTATCCCCACCGAGCTCTAGGTAAGCGCCTTCTTCGTTATTACTATATTCGATATCGTTATTAGGATATTCTATTAGATAGACCTCCGTAGAAGAAATAATCTATTAAAGACCCCTCGGACCTAACTAACGACCGTAGTAATCCTCGATTATAGCGAATACGGGCTTTAATAAAATATAGTTAATAAAGCTACGTAATCTTATCGTAAATCTTATAGTAGTATTTTTAATAGGCCTTTTTAGATTATTAAGACTCTAAGGCCCATAAGGTCCCTAAGGCGATAATATTATTTTATCGAAATAAAATACGACTAACCTCGGATTCTTCGACCTTATATATAATAATAAGTCTACTAGTATAGGGTCTAGTCTCGAGTATACTAATAAAGAAACTTATTTCCGCGATATATATTTATTTATCGAGCGAGCTAAGGACCTAGTAATTATTAAAGATACTATAATATATAAGAATCTTTGGACTTACCTCCGCGGTATTATTTTAAAATAATATACCGCTAAGTTTTTAAACGCTAAGAAAAGACTATCGAAATACGGCGCTACCGATATTAATATTACGGAATAGACCTAGTTATTAACGGGAAGGTTTAAAGAGCCTTCGAATATAATTATCGACGTTATCCTTAAGGAATACTACTTTATTAGAGATACTAGTAACCGTCGTAAACCGCGTAAATATATATAAAAGATTTTAAGGTCTATTAAAGATACGGGAATATCATTATTATAAAATTAGCTTAATATTATCTATAACGGAATTAACCTCGAACTACGGCGTGATATTAAGAGGCCCGATAATAATACTATTATTAATAACTTTCTAACGAGCCTCGATAATTATAAATATAAGTAGTGGGCTTTAGTATCTAGAAAATTAAATAAATATAATCGATCGGTTCTACTAAACTATAATAATAATAGTAGTAGCTACGGATAGCGTTAGCCTTAATAGTATAATTAATATTAGAACTTTCGTTAACCTTTTATTCCTTACCGTCCTACCGAAGGCTTTAGACCTTTATATAGCGGTCCGTCTTTTTATAGAAATAATAATACTTCCTATAAAAGTAACCTATATAGGTTATTTTCTTCTTCTTCTTCGTCCTTCTAACCGTAATAAAGTAATATTAACTAATAGTAATAATAGTAGAATCCTAACTACCTATAGCCTCCTAGAAGGTAGTTATAAATAATAAATAAAAGTTTAAATCCGTTATTTAGGTAGAAGATATTTCTTTTTAAATATTAAAACTAAGACTTTAAAATAAGAAAAAGCTTTAATAGGAATCCTTTTAGGAAACCCTTTTCGATTTAAAGGGCCTATTATACTAAAGACTAGGAAACTATTAAGGACGTTAGTTACGACGAAGACTAATCGGTAGAATCCTTCCGCTAGACCGAAAGTCTTTATAACGAAAGTTAAGGAAGCTACTATAATAACCAAAAAAACGTTTTCTACTAAAGTATTATATAGGCTAGTAAATACCCTAGTAATACCGTCGATTTAGAGTAACTTTATAATAAGATAATTAATAGTCTTTTCGTCGGCTAATATACTATTAAAGTAGTCGACACGACTAATAAAGTAGTATACCGCTTATATAAATAGTCCTTCTCTTCAAATAATAAATTATATATATATATCCGGTTTTACCGAAATCTTATTTTATTAAAGTCTACTACGTCTTCCGCCTTAGCGAATTCCGCTTTATTAATTTCCGCTCTACTAGATATTACTTTCTCGGCGAAGTAAGTTATTAAATCGATATCTACTAATAAACCTACCCGCGGCTATATATTTCGTAGTTACCGCTATACTACTATTAAAGTCTCCGTAGAATTAGACGGTTAACTCTACGAATTTTACTTCGATATTAAATATATTATAAACCTTATAAACCGGTAGTTCTTTATGAAGTTTACGGAATTTAGCCTATAAGTTAAGGTCCGCAAAATACCTACTATTATAAAAGTCCGTGGCTTAGGATCGAATAACTACGATATTAATAAATTCGTTATTATCCCTATATATATTCTTAATAAGGACGACAAGATCGCCTTAATTACTAAAGAACTATATATCGTCGATAACCTATTTATTAGGGTTCTAATAAGTATCGATATTATAAAGTTAAAAGGAATTATAATTAATACCGGTAGAGATCTCGTTATTATTATATTTTATAGTAACCTCTAGATCCCTATTTCTATAATTACGAAGGGTACTAGAATAAACGTAACTATAGTTAGTAAATTCCGCTATACTATACTAGTATATTCAGATATAATTATTATAATTAAATCTATAAAATTAGATCTACCCTAGGATCGTGATTTACTATTTAAACCTTCTTAGTTTAATATACTAACAGTGACCGCGTATATCGTTAACTGCGATATAGATAGAATTATAGTTCGGAATAATACCGATCTACTAGTAATTATTAACCGATATACTAGACTAGGGAAAGTTATTAAATATAAAGTAACTAGATACTTCTAAATTAATACCTTATATATTAATTTAGCCATAAGGCCACCGAAGACTTTAGTATCGAAACTTTTAATTAAATTTTACTTTAAGGCCGGACTAGTTATAGTAGTAGCCTTTAATATAATAATAACTCCCCGTATATCTAATTCGATAGTATCGAATATTACTTATCCGAGTCTTATAATTTCTAATTTAACGTTTACTCTATTAAGTTTATTTACCTTATAAGAGGCTTCCGTAGCGCCGAAATAAATATTATTAAAACCTTTAATAGCACCGAACGTTTTATCTTAACTAAAGATACTATACCCTATAAATATTATAATCTACGGGAACGATACTTCCGCCTCTATAATTACCGACGTCGTCGATTCGTTTCTAGATTTATAGAAAGATACTAGGAACGTAGCGAATATCCCGGAATCCGAATAAATAAAGATTCCTTTTATCGATAACTAGAAAGAGCTCTATAAAGCCGGTTAAGCTCGTATTTATCCGTTAGGGAAGCGTAATAAAGAGGTTATTAATAGCGCTTTCGATAAACTATACTAGTAGGGCCGAATAAAATAGACTATTATAACGATACCGTTTTCTTTCCCTTATTTCGTCGTATAAAAAGATACTACCTCCGGTCTTAAAGGATGTATAATTATTAATATTAGGGCCCTTAATAAAATTATAATATTAGATATATATCCGGTCTTTATTTAAACTAAGATTTTAATACTTCTACTAAATACTATATATATTCCGACTATTAATATAGCAGCCTTTTTCTATTAATAATAAGTAAAGCGATATTATCGATACCGCTTTATAGTAGTAACGTACCGTAGTTAAAAGACCTTTAACGTATTAGTAATAGGGTACCGAAACTCTCCGGCCTACGTCTAACGTATAATTAACCGTATATTTCGGCCGTACCGAAAATTCTGCCGTATATACGTCGATAATATCGTTATCTTTTCTACTTCGTTAGTAGAGTACGTCGAATATTTAATACTAGTATTCTAGGCTCTATTAGATATAAATATCTATATTTCTACTAAAAAATCCTTCTTTAGCTATCCTTCCGTATAGTTACTAAATTAATATATCGACGCTTTAGGCCTTACTATAGCTGAGGATAAACTAGTAATTATACGGAATCTTTAGTTTCCCCGAACGCTATAAGTACTAGAGTAGTACCTCGGAATAACGGGTTACCTAAAGTAGTATATTCCGTACTACGCGGTAATAATTAAGCCTCTATAAGACCGTAAGATATTACTAAATTAATACTATCGAAATTTATAGGGTGAGAGTATACGGGGTAATACTCGTAAATCTATAGCGAGGAGAGCTCTCGTTAATATACCTACGCCGACGGAGCTTAACGCCTATAAGTATTTATAGGAGCTCTTCGTTATTCCTACTATACTATATTATACTAATTTAAAGAGATTATTATTTATTAATCTAGATACTAGTAAAGAGTAGGGATTCGGTATATACGTATACTACGTTAAGGATAACGATACTACGGAAGTACCGAAATAAAAGTCCCTATAGCCTATTCTCTTCTTATTAAGGTAATTAATATCTATTAAAATAAGATACTAGCCTACCGAACTAGAGATAACTAGTATTATCTAGGTTATAAAGAAGATTCGATATCTTATTAAAATAACTAGTAATACTACTATTATTTATACCGACTATACCTCTACTATAGGTATAGTACGGTAGACTTCTATAAATACTACCTCTACTAAAAAGCTGAATCTTAGATTAATCCGTATATCCGAATACCTATAAAGGTTTCGAATTAAACTAAGGTATAAACCTAGTAAAGCGAATATCGTCTTAGATACTCTATTACGCTTTACTAGTCGTTTATACCGCCTAGAAATAGACGAGTTAATCCTTAATATATTATTAGCTTTTCCAGTTAATATTATCGCCGTCAGCGACGATTTTAAAGGCCGTATACATAGTAGTTACGAAGTAGAAGCACGCTAGGTCAGGATTATAACTACGGTAGCGAGGAACGCTATACTCGGTAAGAATATAACTAGACTACTATATAAACTTATTAACGGTCTACTCTACTTCGACGATATCGAATATAAGTATAGACTTCGCCTATATTTACCGACCGCTTTAGAACATAAGGTATTTTAGAAGACGTATAATAATATAGGGTACCCTAGCTACGCTAGGACCTATAAAAAACTCGTAAATAACGTCTATATATTCAATATATCAACGAAACTATATAAATACCTTAGACACTACCCCTACTATTAGCTATACCAAATACTAAGGTATTAGTTATATAGATCGCTATAGCCGATCTATTTACCTACTAGGCCGTTCTATATAATAATTATTAACTTTATTCTAGTATTACTAAAGGCTTCTATAGGGGAGGATTACATTATATTTATTATATATAAATTTAGTAAAATAGTAATATTAATTACGGGTTAAACGGACTAAAGCGGGCCTTAATAGGCCTACCTATTATTAACTCGACTACTCTTATTAAATTAGGGTCTACTAGCCGCTATTATCTTTAATCGAGACCGTCGGTTCGTCGGTTAACTATAAAAACAAATTATGAATAAACTTAAAATCGATATATTATATTTAACTACCTATTACCCTTAGACTAACGGTTAGTCTAAAAAGTTAAATAAAGTTATCGAGATCGTATTACGCTATTTCCTTCTTATAGTTAACCGTAATAAATGGCTAGTAGTACTACCGTAGCTATCCGCGGCGTTAAATAATTCTATTAAGTATAGTAGTACGCGCCTAGTACTAATAGAGGTCCTATACGACTTTAAGATTAAGGAACTACTAGATCTACTACGAATTAATAATCTTAACCTTAATAATCTTAAGGTAGCTAACGTTTTAACTACTCCTACGGAAGCCTTTAAGGATACTAAATCCCTTAGCCTAAGAGTACGTTACGGTACTACGGAAGCTTTCCGAGGAGACGCGTTCCCTACTACCGTCTACCGCCTTAAGTATATTAACGTTTAAGACGTTATTACCTTTACTTTAATCCGTATAAAAGAATAATACGATATCCACTATAAATTAATATTCTTTAAGGTCGGTAATTTAGTATACCTACGCCTATACCGCGGATATTAAATAGCTAGTATACTCTCGAAGAAAATAAGGTAATAATTCGTAGGCCCGTTCGAGGTTACCGAAAAGATCGGGAGGCTAGCGTACCGCCTAAAGCTACCCCCTACTATAGCTATCTATAACGTAATCTCGGTAGTTTACCTCGAACTAGCGATAGTACCTGACGCGGATCCCTACAGAAGATACGCTATAGTACCGCCATTAATTATCGTCGATAACGAGGACGAATAGGAGATAGAAAAGCTATTACGTAAACGATAACGTCGATTTAGGAGGGCGAAGAACGCTACTTTATAGTATCTAGTTCGTTAGAAAGGTTATAGGCCCGAAGACGATAAATAGATATTTATAAAGTAACTATAATATATACCTAGTATTATTAGGGAGTATAAAGAGGCTTACGGCCAGCTTATTAATATAATATAAATAATTATTCGGCTTAAACGAAGTTATCTATTATAATAATTTCGGTTTAATAGAATTCCCTTTCTACTAGCGCTTCCTTATACCCTACTATATAATTACACTATCGGGGCGATAGCTTTATTTATTTAATAATAACTAATACGGTTATACCGATCTTACTATACTAGGTTAGTTCCTTAGCACCGAAGGCTACTCACTATTCTAGTTCGTTAATAACGAACACCTAACTAATTAATCAATTATTACTACTAAATATATACTATGACCTTGTCATAGGGTAAACGCCTAAAATAAATTAAAACTCGAAGAGATTAAATTCTTCGACCCTAAAGGCGATAGGAAGGATAACTTATTTATTTTAAGAAGATATATTATATATAAGAACGTTTTCGACTTTAAGGATCGCGTTAATAATATAATTAAATAGTACGACGAAGAAGAAGTACGAAAGCTTCTATTTTTATATTTTAAAGAAATAACCCTTAAATAGTTTTTAAATAAATTAAGTATTAATACTAAAACGTTAATACGTACCTTCGCTAGCCCTAAATAGATAAATCGTCTTATTAAGCGATTTAAAATAAAGACGCTAGAAGTTATATATAAATTTCGTTTTAATAAATATAAATTCGTTTAAACACGTATTAGTAAAACGCCTAGGTAGTATATAAATAAAATACTTGGCCTAATTAGGGCCGCCGATATCCTTAACGTATATTAATAAATATCTATAATCTACGACTATATTAACTCTGATTTTAAGTCTTTTATTAATCCGCTTAAGCCTAGCGTCTTATTAAATAAATTCTTTAATTTACTTAACGCTAAGGAAGAAGCCTAACTAGGAATAATACGAAGTAATAAAATAACTAAACCTCTACCGCCTCCTAAACTAGAGGGTTTACGGTAAGACTAGTAGAATTATTAATAATCTAATTAGTTCCGGTTATAATAAAACTAGTTACCTTAAGTTACTTCTTATTAATTCATTAATCCGGCCTATTAGAATATATTAAATATCCCTTAAACGTAGTAGTAGCCTCGTTAAATTCAACCGTCACCTACTTAACTATAGATTATTAATAATAGTACTAGGAATATACCTTTCCCTCCTAGAAATAAAAATCGCCCTAACTTTTAACCGCGCTAAGAAAACCGCGGGCCCATAAGCGGTAGTTATAATTTTAATTATTTCGGGTAATAGTAAGTACCCCCTAGGCGTATAACTATTTACTATAAAACCGAGGTATAAAAGAATTATTCTTAGGAAGATAATATTATAGAGTAATAAATAAAAAAATAATCCACGCCTAACGTTAATTACGCTAATAAATAAAGCTAGGATTAGTAGTAAAAGGATTACTATAATAAATAAAACGAAATAACCGATTATTAAATAACTATTATTGATTCGCCTAAATAAATCGAGTATCGTATCTATAAAGAGTCGTTCTCTTTTAAAAATATACTATATACGTATTTTAGAAGTTAAGGTTTAGGTAGGAACCCTATTAAAGCCTCCTACCCTAGACGTTTAATTATAAATACTATTTAGAAGAATAAATAGTCTTTAGTAATAAACGAGAATACGGAAGCCTATTACTAGGCTAAAACGAATAACGAATTACTAAAATAAAAACTCATTATTAAATCAAATTACGACTCTTCTAAAAATACGGGAATAAAATAAACGTTTAGGAAGTACCGATATACCGGTATTCGGGTCGGGCTAGACTTTGAAATTAAAATAGAAAAGAGCTATAAAGATACTAGCTATAAAATAACTATCGTCGACTATAAATTTATAGTACACTTCCTCCTAAAAACTAGAATTCGCACTATAATAACTTTACTCCAAGTTACCGGTATTAGTACTAACTACTATATTATTTTTAAATATATCGTTACCTCCTTATACTTCCCCGGGAAAGATAAGAATAGTAATAAAGTAATAACCGAAACCGCCCCTAAGAAAGTCTATATTATAGATAATCTTAAAGTAGGTATATTTATTAGTATAGACGTTATGGCCCCTAAAGGAATTAATATATTAATATCTCGTTAAGTAACTTGTATCGGTAGCTACGATATAGAGTACTTTATCAATATTTATTTAAAGGGTATAAATATGAACCGGCCGGTATATACTACGAAAATAAAAGTTATCCCCCTATAAGTTACTATAATTATCGAAGTCTATAAACTTAATTTATTAACACGAGACTATTTCTTTAAACCGGTAGATACTAATTTATATCTTTTTACCAGAATCGTTAACGATAAAATAAAATCAATACTTATAAAGAATAAGACGGATAAGTTCGTTAAAATCCTAAAAAATATAAGGCTTGGCTAGGTACTAGAGGTTTAATTTAATAACTATTTCAATATTACTATAAGCGATAACGATATTCGCGAGCTCGTTATACGAAGGCCTCCTTAGAAGTATAAAGAAACTTTTATTAAAAACGCTTTTAATAATATAATTACCGCTAATACTAGTTTATTACTTTTTAAGTAATTTTTAAAGGGTAAAGATATAAAGAACCTAACTAATTCCCGGCCTTCTATTCTATTAATAAAGGTAATTATTTCGGTAAAGAATAATATCCTCCTAAACAATATTATTATTCATAATAAATAACCGGAGTTAATAAAGATTATTAATTAATTCCCTATACTCTAGATAGAAGGAGGTTTTATTAATATTCTAGAAAACGAATAAATATATATACTACTTCGCGCCGATTAAGAAGATAAAGTATTTAAAATAGTATATATTTATCCTATAAACAACGAGAGCCGGAAGATTATTAACGAAACCTTTAATAAACTATATATTTAGGGACGGTTTAAATAAACGATATAAATTACTTTATTTAGTTTCCTAGTCTTCGTTATTTAGACTATAAGATTAGACGGTATTAAGAAGAGCCGTATCGTTATTAATATTCGAGGTTTAAATACTATAGTTATAGTAGACGTCTACTATTTATCTTTATAAAATAATATAATCAGCGCCGTTAAAGGTTATTACTAAATTACTATTATCGACGCGGCTAGTTTCTTCTATTAATAGCGAGTATACTCTAAAAATAAATATAAACTTACCGTCGTATTATACCGCGGCTAGGAGACTTTTAATATTATAATAATAGGATTCAAGAACTCGCCTACGTATATATAGCGGTAAATAGACCGGATCCTACGTATTTATAAAGTATTCGCCCGAATATATATCGATAATATTATAGTATTCTCTTAGACCCTCGAGGATTATATTTAGTACCTATATATAGTATTTTCTTTATTCGTTAAATTTAATATTTTAATTAACCCTAAGAAGACGTTTATCGGTTATCCGTTAATTATACTATTTGGCTAGAAAATTAACTCGTTCGGGCTATCAACTTCTAAAGAAAAGTTTATAATTATTAAATAACTAACTTTCTCTTAAATACTAGTAATACTTAAGACGTACCTAGGAATAACTAATTAATTAAAAGATTATATCAAAGATTATACTACTCTAGCCAGGCCTTTATAAGATAAAAAAACCGCGCTACTAAATAAAGTACCCCCTATAGGCGCTTAACGACAGGAATATACTAAAAAGACTAGTTTTAAGTTACTTTCCCTATAAGAGATTCGTTCGTTTAAAGTTATTTAAAATACCCTTTCTAAACCTTCCTTTTTATACTACTTTAATGATAAAAAGGAACTATTTATCGACCTTAATATTAATAAGGAATTCGGTTACGGGGT
>JAABUK010004988.1_pt1 | contig 21136 bp, 13 predicted proteins | sample 5559141 | NCBI WGS metagenome assembly JAABUK01 (sample SAMN10711869, study PRJNA513367) | rock metagenome | isolation source: Antarctica rocks | place: Antarctica: Victoria Land, Pudding Butte nord | collected 2016-01-03
TAAATAGATTCTATAATTATATAAAGAGCGTTAATTAAATAAACTAATTTTACTTTAATTATTTAAAGATAGAGTTACTATTTAAGTATAATATCTAGTTAAACACTAAGAATTTGTATATTATTCTTTAAATTAATTTCTTATCTTTTAAGCTTTAATCCCGCTTTTATATTAAAATTTCTCTTTATATAACTAAAGTAAATTAGTTTATACTTATTTAGATAGAATCTTAAGTTATATTTTCTTACTTAATTCTTGCATTTCTTATAGATTTTAGTAAGTACTTAATAGTTTCTTTCCGTACTTTTACTATATATTAAGATATTAATATCATTTATAAATTCTATTACACTCGTATAAAGTCTGATATTATTATACTTTTCTAATAGATTAGTATTATAAAAGAGATATAGAATTAGAAATATTAATAAGTCTTATAAGATTTCTACTATAATTAGCGCTTCTAATAATATAAACTTATTAATCTTTATCTTTATATAATAGTTAGAGAGGAAATCTGTTATCTATTATATAAGTGATTCTGAGATTTTTCTTTTTCTCAGATTATAAGTTAGTTATACGTGTGAGATCTTATTAAATATCTTTATCACGTTTAATAAGAGAAGACTTGCAACTCTTCTATTTCCTCTTCTTTAGATTATATATATCTTCTTTATAATTTATTATAATACTATCTTTATTACTCTTAAAGAGCGTGCTCTATATTATAAGTTTAATAAGAGATTATATAATTTAGTAATATATTTTATTTAATTAGATATTACTATTTTTAAGATCTTTTCTAGCGTGTTTAGCAGTATGATTAATCTATACGCTAATAGATTTAAGTAGTCTCTCTTATTTAACTTCTTTAGTATTACTGTACGGGCGCTTTTAAAGTAGTCTGATTAGATTTCTTATATAAGATAGATCTAAAATAGTCTTCTAATTAGATTCAACTTTTCTTATACAAGAATTTAAATAACTCTATTTAGAATTTCATTTAATTCAAAAGTCTTATCTTTTTCTGTATAATTAACTACTTTTAAGATTTCTCTTTTCTTAATCTCTTTCTACTGTAGAATTCTCTAAGAATATTTATATTCTTTAATATCTATAAAATCTACTTTAGAAAGAGAGGAAAAGCAGATATCACGCAGAAGTTTTATTTTATTCTTTATATCTTTCACTTTATATATTTCTTATTTAAAAATGAGAAAGAATACTTAAGTAATTTATTCTTATAATTATTATCTTACTTATTATATAATCTTTCAGATTCTCTATAATCTCTATACTATCTTCTATATTATGTTTCTAAAGTCTTCTCTTTTTATCTTTAATAATATCTTCTCTTTTTAACTGCGCTATTATATAAAGTTTCATTATAAGAAGAGTGATAGATTCTTAATAAAGTTTCTGCGAGCTTTTCTTATATTCTTTATTATCTCTTAACATTCTTTTAATTAGAATCTCTAATTATACTAAGATTATCTTATTTATAATGTTAAGTCTTCTATTATCGCGTGTGTGAGTCTTATCAGTTTATATATAAAATAGTTAATCTCTTCTCTAGTATTTAATATATAACTTTTAAGTAACTTTATATAATTATAAAGACTTTTAATAAAGACTTCTTAATCTATCTTTTTTCATACTCTACATCTTTTTAATAACTCTTTTCTAGATTGATTTAGTTATTTAAATTCCGTATTAATTAGAAGATAATCTAATAACTATTCTCTTTCTACTTCTATCTAATATTATATAAGTTAATTCTTCAATATTAATATTATAAAGATGAGATCTATAATTATCTATTTATATAAATCTTCTCTTTAATAATCTCTTATTATTATTTCTAAGAAGAGAATTAGTTTTAACTTTACTTCTTATATAATCTCTAGTAATATATTTAAGAGTTTATATTATAGTGAGTATATTAGATTTAATTAGCTAGAATAATAAAGATTCAGATCGCTCAGTATAATATATTCTTCAGACATTCTAAGTATTATATAAAGAGTACTGAGAGACTTTATTTCTTCTAATTCTAAATATTAGCTTAGAAGATTATAAATATTATAAATATTAATTATATAATTAGTAATCTATATTTCTTGAAGTTTTAATATAATTATAATAAGATCTTTTAAGTAATATATTTCTATTTATATATTCATATAAATGCGCTTATTAATAAGTATAAGAATTCTTAAATCTTTTTATCTTTAATCACTATTATAAAAGACACTTTATCTTAGATTATATAAAGTATAATTAAGTATATCCCTTTATAACTCTTAAATTATAAGAATATTATACTTTTTAATCTCTAAATCTTAGAGCAGCTCTATTATTATCTTATTTTTAAATTTATTAATATTATATTATAGAATCTTAAGATTTTATATGAAGATGTTTTCTAATATATAATATCTTTAAATATAAGTTAATAACTTTCTTTAGTTAGAAGAAGTTGAATATCTTAGCTTAATATAAGATTAATCTTTGTATGATTCTTAGATTCTTATAAATAATCTTTTAAATAAGCTAATCTTCTTTTTTATAAGTCTTTTACTTAACTCTATTTCATCTCTAATTTAGAGTTACTTTTATTAACTTTCGTTAATAAATTTAAGATTAATAAGAAGAGAAAAGAAGAGGAGATAAGAATAATCTCTTATTAATTTTAAGATTAAAAGTATCTTAATTTCTTATTATATATTTTCTTTATATAAAATTATTCTCTTTTCTTCTATAAACAGTTATAAGATTAAGCTTTATATTTTTCTGAGTAGTTATTATATTATATAATCTTTCTCTTAAGCTTTTTCTTATATTTATTAGTTTGATAATATTCTATATAATATGCGCAGAATTATATCTTTTTATATATATAAAGTAAGTATTTATATTTCTAATAGCGAAAGTATTAACGTGATTAGAGAATTAGATTATATTATATAATTAACTTAAATTCTATCTTATAAATAAGGTCTTTTTAAATAATTCTATTTATTAGATTTAAGTCGAAAAGTTTTAAAATTATGTGTATGATTATATTAGTTTCCGCGTTTCTTTTTATTTATTAAAGATTTTTGATTTTAAGATTTAAGATAAGTTTAGTATTCTCACTCTTTAATTTTTATATGAGTTACTTCTTTTCTTTCTCTTCTTATCTTATTTATATCGCTCGTATTAATACTTTATACAATCTTATTTTAAGTTATGCGAGTAAGCTCAGCGACTTTATTTATATTAAATCTTATTTAAGCTTTATATAATTTAAGTTATCTTTCGCGTATAATATAATTTCTCTTTTTAAGAGTTTCTTTACCGCGATTATATAATATATATAAGATATTCTTATTAATTTCTGATTAACTTAATTTACAATCTCTTTAATTAAGAGTTTATTAATTCTAATCTTCTCTTTCTTATCTAAGATTTAAATAATAATTTTTCTTATCTCTATTTTTAAAGAAGTTTAAGTTATAAAGATTGATTTCTTTCTTAAGATATCGCGCGTTATTTCTATATACGAGATTAAGGGTTTTTCCTGCTAATTTTAATTTCTTAGTCTGATAATAGATTCCTCAATTCTGCGTAATCTTATCTTTATCGAGTCAGATAATTATTTAAATAAAGAGTGATTTACGCATTTTAACGCGTCTTTTAACACGTCTTTTATCGCGTTTTCTGCGTACGAACAGATTTATAAAATTAGTCGGATAAGAGCGCGTGTCTCTTCTCACGGGACCGCCAGCTCTGCTCCTCCGTACGAGTCTTCCCATCTCTGCGTTATCTATCTGATAGTCTTAATACTTACTAATTCCATTTTTTCTGCAATTAATATTAATTAAATTAAGTTTTATAAGTAAAGTATTAAGTTTCTTAGATTTATCTTAATAATTATGAGAATTCAGATAGATAAATCTAAGATAATAATTATACTTAAATAATCACAATCTATATTAATAAAGAAATTATAATTATTTCTTAAATTCATTAACTTCTATTAAAGATTCATTATAAATTACTTAAAAGTAACCGCTCTATTAATATAAATAACTCGGAAGAAAGTATTCTTTATCTGAGAAATAAAAGTAAAGTCTTTATTTTAGAAGCTGAAACAGAAATTTATAATAGTCTTTATTTTTATAATATTTAATTCTGAAAGATAAATCGTGCTTAAAATAGATATATTAGACTATATTATTAATATATGCATAAATTAATCTGATAATAAAGGATGATTAAGACTTATTATCTTTTATTTTAGAAAGATAATTCTAATGAAACTTAATTACAAGATTTATAATAAAAAACTTCTAATTATAATTATTATATTTAGTAAATAAAGAGTATACTTAAAAGAATTTAAGTATTTTATAAAAGTATATATAAATTATAAAAATCTATTATACTTCACTATTATTAAGATATTAAATAGACGCTAAATATAATAATCTAAGCTATTATCAATTTATAACTTTAAAATTTTCTATTAAAAAGGAAATAATAATATTAAAGCTAACGCTTTAAGTTATTAAGTAAATTATGTTTAAGATATTAAACCCGCTTTATAATTAATTTTACGTGAGAATAAGAACAGATCTATAATATATAATTATGCTGTAATTATTTTGACATTTCAGATCTCTAATTAAGATTAGAAAAGCCGAATTATTAAATCATATTTAAACGATTATTTATCCCGCGAGATTTAGAAAAATTCTAAAAAATACTCAGTTTTTTAAAAATAAGATAGCAGACTGATCTTATATAAAGAACTGATATATATTATAAATTAAGTAAAGAAAATGATTATTTAATAATATTATGAGAAAACTTCTTATAAATATTAAGGAATAAAGAAGATTCTAAAACGCATTTTCAGATCCTATTATTTTTTAGAAATAAATAAAGCGGTTCGGTAGTAAATTATTAACTGCGATACTTATTAGAAAATCAAGCACTTCTAATATAAATCGTACGGGAAGATATAATCTTTAAAATAATCTGAAGAAGCGTAAAAATTCATTACACTAAACTTTATTATTAAACTACTATTATCTAAGAATCTAATAACTAATATTAGATATAACAGCATTTTAGTTATTACTAATAAATTAATAAAATATATCTACTTTATTAATTATATAGAAGTATTAAACGCCGAAGACTTAACTTACACGTTTTTATGAATAGTATTCGTAAATTACGATATACTAATAAAGATTATTTCTAATTAAAATAAACTATTCACTTTTAAGTTCTAAAAGTTATTAATAAACTAACTCGAAACTAAATATAAACTATTTATAGCTTATCATCTATAAATAGATGAATAAATTGAAAGAATTAATTAGATACTGAAATAATATCTACAATATTATGTGAATTATCGCCAGAATAATTAAGTAGTACTCCTACTATTAATATAGTTCGCATATAATAATGTCTTAGTAATAACTGAAATATTATCTTTCTATATTAATTATAAATAGAAACTAATTCCGTATAAATAATTAAGAGAAATGAAATAACTTATATAAAAATTAGTTACTAATATATAACTATTAACTAATCTGTATTAAGAATTAATAAAAGATCTTAAATTTATTAATTAAAGATCTGATATATATTATAACTTTAAGAGGATTAATGAATTAAATCTTAAAGAAGAGAATCTAATATATCTACTTTACTAAAATATTAAAATTAAAAGATCTAATATAAAACTGAATTATATAAAACTTAGCTTCTATTTAATTTAGAAAGTCTTAGATAAATCAATTTATAGACTTAAACTTCTAGATATTATAAGGATTCATTTTATATTTAATATTTTCCTTCTAAAATCTATACTAAAGAATACTAAATAAACTTCGATTTAACTAGATAATTAAGATTAAAAGTATAAGATGAAAAAAGTATTTAATAATTAAGAGATTAAAGATAAAATTTATTATCTAATAAAATAGTTAGAATATAATATATTAGAAAATATATAAAAACTAGAAATAAATCTCAGTTTTACAACTCTTAAAAATTATTATCATCGGAACTCTTAATATAAAAAGAATTAAAGAAAGTAGCTAGCTACTCTTTATTAAAAGTAACATGCAATCCCGCATTAATTAGCAACTCTTTCTTCTCTAAATATCTCTCTTTCTAATTAAGCTTTTTTAAAGACTTAATCTCTTAAATAATTATCTTACTCTAAGTTATCTAAAGAGACTTAATATAAGAATTTAGACTTACTATCTCCGCAGTATCTTATTAAAAATAAAGAAGAGTTATTTTCCGCGCAGTCTTTAGATATAATTCTTCTTATTATAATCTTTAAAAATTGATCTTTAAGAAGTTATTATTATAATAAATATACTCTAAATACTTTAAGATATCTTTAGAAAATATATAAAGATAATCTCGTTTAACGCAGATAAAATATACAATCATGATTAACACTTTTAATAAAGTTATCTTTTTCACCTAAATCTAATATTATTTATAAGAGAAAGATTTACTAATATAATATAAGAGCATGATAAAGAAAGAAGAAAATAAGAATTATCAAAATTATAAAGATAAGTTTAAATAACTTAAGAGATTAAGCTAATTCGAAAGAACATAATATTATAACTACAGATTAATAGTTAATAGACTCAACTCTAACTGCTAAAGTTTTAATAATTAGCTAAAGCGGTAAATTTTATAGATAAACATCTCCTAAAATTATAAAGATCTGATTTAGAAAGTTACATCTAATTAAAATAACTAAAGATAAATGCTAAGATAAGTGTTTAAGAAGTGCTCGAGAAGAGCACTTAAAAGTAAGTGCTTAAGAGTGCTTAAGAAGAGCATTTAGAAGCACTATACACAACTCATTAATAATAATTATATAAACAATTATTTATTTTATAATTCTATAGTTTTATTCTTCTTTCGTAATCAACTCATATTATTAATTGCATTCTGTCTTTAACTCTTTTATATAAGAACAGTGATTCCTATTCATAATTCTCTAATACTTGAATCTTATTATAATTAGGCTGCGTAATGATCCGGTCCGGTTCGATCCCAGCCTATATGAGATCGGACCACCCGGTCTTTGATCCCAAGATTTGAAAGATCAGATCGGACCGGACCAGATTCGGTTCGGTCCGGTCTCCCAATTGGGCTGTCAAGCATTGAGGGAATGTTAAGCTATTTTCAGACTAGCTATATTAGGAAGGTATATATAAATAGAATATTTATTTATAGATAAATTATTATTAGAATATTTATATTTAAATAATTTAAAAAAATTTATTTATTAAGACAATTATTAGAACAAATATTAAATATATTTTAGAAAATTCATTAATTCTTATTATTAGTTAATAATAATATAATAAAATATAGCTTTCTTTAATAAATAATGTGAAGAAATTTTAGAATTCTTGATATTCTATAAAACTCTTAATAATATATTTTCTCTTAACGAAATTAATTAAAATAAAAATTAAAATAAATATTAAATATATTTTAAAAGTTTTATTAGTCATCATTATTAATTAATAAAAATATAATAAAATCTAGCTTTTTTTAATAAATAATATTAAGAAATTTTAGAATTCTTAACATTCTACAAAACTCTTAATAATCTATTTTCTCTTGGCGGAATTAATTAAGATAAAAATAAAAATAAATATTAAATATATTTTTAAAGTTTTATTAGTCATCATTATTAATTAATAAAAATATAATAAAATCTAGCTTTTTTTAATAAATAATGCCAAGAAATTTTAGAATTCTTGACATTCTATAAAGCTCTTGGCAGCCCATTTTCTCTTGGCGGGCTCTTGGCCGGTCCGGTCTGGTCCGATCCGGTTCCAGCTTATTTGGGATCGGACCGATCGATCTTTGATCCCTCCATATTTAGGACCGGACCGGACCAAGGATCAGATCGGACCGGACCACTCGGGTTGGGACCGGACCGTTACGCAGCCTAATTATAATTAATCTTAATAGTTTCTAATATTTATCTTTAAAATAATATTTATTCTCTCTATTTATTATCTCATACTTTTTATAAGCTTTAATCACTTAATTTAGATATATTTTCATCTTTTTTAATTATATATAAATAAGTTATTCGAAAATTTATATCTACAGACTATCCCTTGTGTTACTGGATTGGTTACATTTCCTTATTAGAAATAGCGTTGCCGCGATTTAGCGTCAAAACCTGCTGCAGTCTTGACAAAAGAAACATCAAAACTTCAAGACAAATTTTCTTCTTTTTTACTTAATATACTGTGATTCCAACTTAAAATAACTTCAAACTTTATATAATTACTCTCAGATCTCTAAAATAGTTAAATCTAATTATCTATAAATTTTAATATTTAAAAATCACTCTTCTCTTTCTTATTTTAGCTAAAATTAAGAAAAATTCTTTTAAATTAATTTATCTTACTTTTAACTGTCTGTATTAGACTGTAATTAATAGATAAATCTAATTTAATAAGATAAGATTATAGAGAATTTCAAGGGCTATCCAATAATACTATTTATAGTCTTCTAAATATAATAGTCAGCTTAATACAGACAATTAAAGATAAAAATAATATGAAAAAGTGCTGTAAGATTTTGATGTTCCTTCTGCCAAGGCTGCAGCAAATTTAACGCTAAAACGCGGCAACACTATTCTCAATAAGGAAATGTAACCAATCCAGTGACACAAGGGATATCCCGTGTGTCACTGAATTGGTGTATTACGCTGTTGGGAATAGCCTTCCCGCGATTTAGCGTCACAATCCTGCTGCAGCCTTGGCACGCAGAACATCAAAATTCGATAATTACACAAGGGATAGGTTGTTACGACCCTGTTTCTGCGCTGTCTGTGTGGGCTGCGGTGGCGCTAGGCCTAATGGGGTGCTAGGGCTTTGAAGGTGCTCTGACAGTGCTGTATCTTGCGCCAAGGCTTGCTTTTGCGCCAAGGCTTGCTTTTGCGCCAAGGCTTGCTTTTGTGCCAAGACACAGCCGCATTCGGCCTTAGGGCTTGGGTAAAGGCTTGGCGCGGCCGCGCTTTTCCTTATTTCTATTCTCCGCCCCCACTTAGATTAATAACAACAACACAACCACCACACAGCCATATTTAGCCCAATCAAGCTATTTCTGACTCTCCAGCTATCCCAGCCATAGCGCCTGTTACCCACTGTAACATAGGTAGATAGTAGTACTTTACTAGTACTATCTGACCCGCGATGATTTGGTTTACCTCGATCCCGGCTCACTACAACAGCTCCATCTACTTGGTTGGATCTTAACTCACTGTTATATCTGTAGATCGGTACTCCACCGATGTCACACCTGGTCATATGTAGAAAGCTGATACTTCAGAGGAGGGCAGACGACTTGTAGTAGTAGTAGTAAGTATTATCCTCTGAGCCCATCCATCTAAGTACTTCAATCTGCAGAACCTCTTCCCTCTTTCCCTCTTTCCTCGTTCCCATCGCTCACCATCTACCTATTCTCTTTCCCCGTTCTACCCCCCCCCGTGGGTCCCTCCTCATCGCTCACTCCCTAATCTCCCACAACCGAATCGCCCCCTGCTCATTCCCCACCGCCAACAACCCCCCATCCGGACTGAACGCCACGCTCGAAATCCGCCCCAGCGGCGTCTTGTCCGTCGGCCAGTTCCGATACACGGTACAGCTGGGCAGGTGGATCAAACGCAGCGCGTCCTTTTTCCAGCGCGAGGCCATCACCAGCATTTGGCCGTCGAAGCTGAATCGGAGGTGGGAGGTTGGTGTTGTGAGGTGTGTGAGGGTGCGGAGGGGGGTGGGGTTGGGAGCAATGTTGAGGGCTGGAGATGAGGAGGATGCGAATTGTGAAGTGGTGTTGTTGTTGCTGTTGCTCCATTCTCTTCGATCGTAGATATTGACGATCCCGCTCGAAGAGCCAACGGCCACCCATCTATCTCCACCTAGTAGTCTCCCTTCCCTACCGCCACTGCCGCTGCTACTGCTTCCGCCAAGCGCAATCACCGTCGTCCCCACCGCGCCTTCATCTCTCCATCGACCCACCACACTCCGTTCCTCGATGTCATACTCGCTGCACTCGCCGTTCTTCCCCACGACGACAAACCCATTCCCATCTCGCCACCACGCGAAGTCGGCGACGCCGCCACGGCTGTCGATGCGGCATGTGGCAAGCCACTGCGTGGACTGGGTGGAGAGAACGTTGATGCAGCCGCCGCCTTTGCGGGCGGAGCCTACGAAGCCGATGTAGCGGCCGCAGGGGGAGAGGTGGAAGGACTCGGTTGTGCGTTGGGTGGTACAGAGGTGGGGGCTGGAGGTGAAGGGGCGGGCGATTTTTGTGATGGTGGAGGTGCTGAGGGACCAGGTGTGGAAGTAGCGGCGGCGGGAGGAGAGGTAGATTGTCGTGGAGTCCGAAGGCAGGGTATCGGTGGAGGGATCTGGGTTTGATGGAGGTAGGAAGGCGGCGGTGTGTAGAGGGGTGTTTTTGACGTGGAGGGAGGTGAGTAGAGGATTGGGGTTTGGTGCGTGGGGAGATATATGGTGGATTGAGATTGTTGAGGAGGGTCCTGAAGAGAGGAGGAGAGGGTAGTAGGGGTGGAATTGGAGTGAGTCCACGGATGAGGGGCCTTTGGCTGTGATGTCTTTCGTGCGTTGGATATCGAGGACTTCGGGACGAAGTTTGCGGCGCTTTGATGGTTGCCGTGGGGAGGATGTTGTCTGAGAGAGAGAACCGGCAGAGCGGAGAAGGTCAGCTAGGGCTTTTGTTGGTGACTGTTCAAGAGAGTCGTCGTCAAGCGACATATCTGAATCGGCTCCTTCATCCGAGACAGCGCTTTGGCTTCCCAGCGAGCTTCTTCGTCGCTTCGATTGACCATTCGAAGGCACACTCGCCCATGCTGGAGCGGGATGAAGGCGCTCGTACTGTCTTCGTAAGCGCTTGATGTATTCTCTTCCATTGATAACGTCCTCTCCTTCTGCATGGCGTAGCTTGCGCAGTCTGGCGTTGGAGGCAAGCGAGACGTACAGCCGATCATCATCGTTGTCGACCCAAGCTGGTGTTCGACTCGAATCCTCACGACTAGCGGAGTCGTGCGGTTTGGGCCAGTCATCTAGTAGAGTGTCTAAACCAGAATCAACGAAGAAGAGCTACAGAGGGAACTCGTTAGCATATTCACTTTTTCTAAGACCGGACTAATACGAACGTTGTCGTCGGCAATGGTGTCTAGAACTTCGACTTCTGCGCCTTCTGCTTCTTCTACATCTTCACCGCCCAAGCCTGTCCTACGGGTCAATTGCTGATCCGCCGAACGCGCCTTTAGTCCTTCGAGAAAGCCAGCATCATCTCCGAACAGTAGCCTCTCCAATCTCTCCTCCGTCGTATCCTTTTCTAGTATTTCGTCGCCGACAGAGTTTTCTGCTGCATGCTCGGCTGACATTCCTGCACCATTGGCCCCACGTCCATTGACCTTCTCTTTCACTCTCAGTCTCGTGGGTGTCGTCGTGGCAGCAACTCGACTTCGATTTCAAAGGTGATTTGCAGCTTTGTGGTCGATTTCTCGGCGTGCGGAGGTGAAAATTGGAGGCCGCAGGTTGTTCCTTGGAGAATATTTTGGTTCGATCCGCCAAGATCCAATCTCTTGGGCAGACGCCGAAGCTGGCCGCACACTACGAAACTTCCTCACCCTGGAATCTGTCAACGAAAGATGAAGAGGAAGCCGGACCAGAACGACGTGCCCGTAGAAGCCTCTTCAAAGAGAGCCCAACATAGCGCTCCCAAGTTCGAAGACCTCAAACTCGATGCAAGATTGCTACGTGCGATCACGAGAGAGGAATTTACGAAGCCGACACCTGTACAGGCTGAAGCAATACCGCTGGCAGTGGCTGGCAAGGACATCTTGGGTTTGGGTTCTCCTTCCTCCAAGAAATGAAATATGTCCTGACTTGTGCTTAGCAAGAGCCAAGACAGGTTCTGGCAAAACAGCAGCTTATGTCCTGCCAATTCTCCAAGCTTTGCTTCGCAAGAAAGCGATATCACCATCCGGAAAGTCTATATCTTCCCTCGTCCTCGTCCCAACCCGAGAACTTGCCGACCAAGTCCACAAAGTATTCCTGGCCTTTTCGTCATTCTGTGCCAAAGAGGTGCGCTCTGTCAACCTAACTCAGCGTGTATCCGACGACGTCCTTCGATCTCTGCTTGCGGACTCACCAGACATTGTCATTGCAACACCTGGACGAGCTAGCCAGAACCTCAATTCTGATATTTTCTCACTAGAGAAGCTTACGCATTTCGTCATCGACGAGGCGGATCTGGTGTTATCTTATGGCTACGAAGACGATCTGGACGCTATTTCCAAGGCACTGCCTCGAGGGGTGCAGACGTTCTTGATGAGCGCGACATTCACAGCTGAGGTTGATACTTTGAGAGGACTCTTCTGCAGAGATCCCGCCATATTGAAACTAGACGAGAGTGAAGAAAAGGGCGAGGGTGTATCTCAATACGTGGTCACATGTGCTGAAGACGAGAAATTCTTGTTGACTTATGTCATCTTCAAGCTGCAGCTCATCAAGGGCAAATGCATCATCTTCGTAGGCGATGTTGATAGGAGCTACCGCTTGAAGCTCTTCTTGGAACAATTCGGGATTAGGAGCTGTGTGCTCAATTCGGAGCTTCCGGTCAACTCTAGAATCCACGTTGTCCAGGAATTCAACAAGGGCGTCTACGACAATATAATCGCTGCAGATGACCAAGAGGTGCTTGGGGGAATTGCTCCTAAGAAGGCACCAGGGAAGGATCCTCAGACTGAGCAAACAGTTGAGCAGCAGGATGATGATTCTGAACAAGGACTGGAAGAACACGCAACCAACAAACGGAAGCGTACAGCAAAGCACAAGGATTATGGGATATCTCGCGGCATTGACTTTCGAGATGTTGCCTGTGTATTGAATTTTGACCTTCCTTCAGGCTCGAGATCTTATACGCACCGTATTGGACGCACTGCTAGGGCCGGAGAGAATGGAATGGCTCTTTCTTTTGTCATCCCCGCGGAGCATTACCAGAAACACAAGCCGACCAGCATTGCATCAGCAAAGCATGATGAGAGAGTGCTTGAAAGGATCATCGCAAGGCAAGCGAAGAAAGGCAAAGAGGTCAAGCCATACTCCTTTGATATGGAGCAAGTAGACGCCTTCAGGTACCGAATGAACGATGCATTGAGGGCCGTTTCTCAAAATGCCGTCCGACAAGCACGAACCCGCGAATTGAAACAGGAGCTGCTCAAAAGCGAGAAGCTCAAAAGTCATTTTGAGGAGAATCCAGAGGAACTACGTCATCTCCGACACGACGGTGAAATGAGAGCTACACGTGTGCAGCCGCATCTCAAGCACGTACCTGAGTATCTAATGCCGGCAAAAGGGAGAAAAGGAATAGCTGCCAACGAGCTGGGCTTTGTGGGACTGCGTAAGACGGGTGAGAACAGGATTCGCAAAGCACGAATGCACAACCGGAACAAAGGTAGGAAACCGGACGCAGGAGCAAGGAAGCTTGATCCTTTGAGGTCGTTCAGTACGAAAGGACGACGATGAGATTTGCCTCCTGAGGTAGTTCAATAAATGAGGTTGTTGTCCCTTCCAGTTTTTTCTTCTCTCTGTCAACTTCCCGTTGCAGATCCACCAAGCATCCCTTCATATTGCTGCTGTTGCAGTGATTTACTGTCTCCATTTGCAAGCCACATCCTTCCTTTCCAGGTATGGATCAACCGGACGGTGCGTACGGGGTTGACACGCTCGACGAGTCCGTCGAGCTGAAGACAAATGATTTCCCACTTGATTTGACGAAGGCCACAATCTACAAGTACACCATCAAATTCTCTATGGAGAAAATATCTACCACGGACAAGAAGTTTCTCGCCAGCAAATTCCTAGACCAACTCAAAGTCAACCGCAAGAGCGAATGTTTCATCTATGGCAATAACTTTGAATTCATGCTTCCGCGTCTTGAATCCGACCTGGTGAAGAAAGCTCTTCAAGCTGTCTTCGTTCGCGAAATCGAGACCGTGAACGGGGCTGCTGCTCCCTCGGCGTCCTCATACTGCGCGAATCTTCGCAGTAGGTTCCTGGCCAGTGTGCTGATCACTCGCGCAAACGGGAGTCTCCCGAAGGTGGAAATCTCCTCGCCAAAAGAAGCCGGTCTGCAACTCTGCACGGTTTATGCAGACATGGCTACATTTGATCTCAAGTCTTTTGAGAGCAGACTCGGGGGCTCTGAAGCCAATGAATCTGTTCGTCAGGAACGGCAAGAAGTCTTGGACGCTCTCGACCGGATTTTGCTGCGTGAGGCTCGTGACACAGGCTCTGTGCAAGTGCACGGCCGGAGAATCTTTGACATGGCTGGGGTGCCAATTGCGATTGATAAAGGGGTTGAGCTGCGAAGGGGTCTCGTCGCTGAGACCTGCATAGTCAATGCGTCTGTGGTGAGACGAATTACTCCATGCACAGGGCTTTTTCACCAGGAGCTGAACCTCGCTGAGTTGTTGGAACTTCACCGTCCACTGGAAAACGACGCCCAGGGCCCGCTTGACATCGACCAAGTTAACAAGCTGCTCACAGGCCTCAGAGTTAAGAAAACCTACGGCAAGCGAGAAGTTGTCCAGATACTTGGCGTGATGGCTGGTAACCCTGATCAAGAGACATTCTACTGGAATAACCACAAAACCACGACCGTGTCCCATTATATGGAGAAAGGTAGTAGTAATGCAATCCGCAATATCAATCCCTTTTGCTAATTGTTTACAGTCTATCCTGCATCAAAAATCAGCGATTGTCCAAGCCAGAACTGCATTCTTGTGAGATCTACGAAACACCAGGAGGTCCTTCCAACATCGCTATGCTCAGTCCTACCTGGCCAATATCTCTCCAAGCCAGCCGGCGCTTACTTGAGCAATGCGGAAAAAGGATGGCAGAGAAGGCTAGCTGAAAACATCAGCAAGTGTGTCTGTGGAATGGACGGCAACCTCACGAAGCTGCTGAAATGCTCAACCAGTCCAACAGTTGCTGGTCAGTACAGCTTGAAGATCCCTGGATATGGAGAACCCTCTGCACTCAGAGCTAGGCTATCTGATCATAGTGACCGCATGGTGAAAGGTACGATTCTCGAGAGGCACATCACATCAGACAAGACAGTTCCAAAGCTCAGTCGTCATGTTCTCGTGCTGGTTTTCTCCTCTGCTGATCTAGAGGGTCTCAAGGATCTATTTGGCAGAGGGCTCAGGGGGCATATTGAGTCCGGTGCTACCAGCCAGGTGTCAACGTATGACATTCAGAAAGTCTGCAACAAGAATATTGGACAACTCATCGAGGACGCGCGGACGGAAATTCCAAAAGGTGAGTTTGATGCTGATCATCTCAGACCAACTGTCATTGGCATTTTCCGTAAGCCCCAAGGATTGGGGAAGCCTGGACAAACTGCACTGCAGGACCTTGACTTGCTCAAACTTCGTCGCACATATCAAGCAATCAAGCGCTACTGCCAGGAGGAAGGATATCCATTTGTTGGAACTTTCTTGCACCAGACCTTCACACCGCAAGACGACAACAAATTGAAACCCGTGATGCTCAACACGGTGCACCGATTGAGGACGCAGGTCAGAAGTGCGGCCCCTCCAGCATCTCTTACTGCATCCGTAGGTAGCTCACCCAAGAAACTTCTGCTAGGCATTCATGTTTCGGGCCTACAACCTAAGCATACTGAGCAGCCCGCGGCCGGTGCACAAAGCATAGCTGGCTGGTACCTGATCAGCATCGTCGCAAAGTGGTCTGGGTCGAGTGCTTTCCACAGAGCTCGAACGTTCCTTCAAAAGATTTGTAACCCTGCAGAGAACCGTCCTCATACTCTTCCTAGTGTTCTTGCGATGGCTAACAAGGTAGAGAAATCTATCGGCGAGCTTTTCAATGCGGCTTCTTTGGCCGGCTCGTCCATCATCGTCTTTCGTGCTGGCGTTCCATCCGGGGCACTTCAACCGGAACAAGCCAGAGTGAAAACGGCAGAGACACCAGCAAACAAAGCGGCACGGAACTCTCGAGCTGAGTCGCCCTTGCCAGCGGCAGTTACAGGTTGGCAAGAAGCTGCAGCAAAAAACGTTCTAGTTGAGAACCGGATGCCAGTGTCCAGAAACCCGGAAGACGCCGAAATGACCGATTCAAGTCGCAGTACAACCGAGAACGACAGCTTCAGAGACGATTCAGTCAAGATCAGTACCACGGAAGGCACTAGTCCCGAGCGTGGTTTTAGCGAGCGTGGTTCGAAATCCGATTCACCCACAAACCCAGAAATCGGGGCTCTCATGTCTTTTGCGAAGGCGCAGAATGCGCGTCTTGCTTATGTCGAGGTAGCATCTCGCACGAGGGCCCGTATTTTCGGCCCAGGGGGTGAGTCGCTGTTTGATCCGTTGACGGGCGCCGTCACGGACAAAAAAGGGGTTGAAGAGGAGATCAGATACGTCTCCAGCATCATGGCACCGACTCCAACGGCCGCGCTTCAATCGTCTATAATCGACTGCCTGATTCAGAAGAAGCTGTCGAAGAAGGCAGGACCAAACACACCGGTGCAACTGAAGCTTCGTTCTATAGATGAGGAAATGATTAGGGATCGTTCCCTCATTGACGCCCTCTCAGAGGCTTCCTGGGACTTTCCCGCTGGCACTTGGAGCTCCAAGAACTTGTCATGCGTCACACTGGCAAGGAAGGCAAATCGGCATGCCATGCGAGTAGTCCAGTTTGACGCAAATGGAGACCCATGGCTTCCCAAGATCCATGCCGATTTGAAGGACAGCTTGTACTTTATCTAGGGTCAGTGGCGTGGCGTAGCAACTGGGTATGAGTAGTATCATTTGGGGGAGGAAGCAGGAGAACTCCTCGTACTTGAATGTAGCGGCTACATTCTTGCCCGGTTTTTGGACCATTTGATCCCAGTCTCTGGATTTAGACTTCGCTTCTTCAATCTTGGTCTTTCTTCGGCCGCCAGAAGCAATGTCATTCCAATGTTTCCATGTGATGCTGCGGCGCCAGAACTCAGAGCAAGCCGCCACCCTTTGGCTATTTTCCAAACTCATGTCCTTGGTTCCAGTATCTTCCTCTGCCGTCTTGCTGAAGCGTTGAATTCCCCTTGGAAGGTACTTCTCTACTCAGTTGTACTTGGAGTAATCAGTCTCCCGTACACGGTCTCAAAACCAACCTTTCACAAGTACTGCGGACCTCGAACAATCATGTCGTTGAGCACCGGCTGCGCCAATCTGAAACCACGAACGCGGGATGCACCTAGCCTCCACATTCCTGGACGCTGCAAACTCCAGCAGATGAGCAGATTGAAGCTCTAAGTAATGCCATGGGCAAGCCTACGGATGCATGTTCGCCTCATGAAGGGGTTCCTCTACCAGGGTCTTCCACATCGGCAATGGGCCTTGGACTAGATTCCCCCAGCACGTTCTGGAGTGAAGTCGGAAAGCGAAATGTCTCCCACAAATAAGGAGGACGTTTTTACTACCAGTATGGGGGAAACAACAGGGAAACCTTGCAGAGACATCGCCAAGAGCCCTCGTTTGCGCAGCTTTGAGGGTGTCATTAATAGCGGCTGCCCAATACGCGCATTTTATGCTCAAAGCTGGCCATAACTTCTGATATCTACTTTACTGTGGCGTTACTCGAACAACGTCGCGCACGGCGGAAGGTCCCGATGTCCCCATCATACCCTCTAAATATACTAATAGATATTGTGGCTCGGTGCACATATTCGATTGCCGATTCTGACCTTCGAGATATCAACGCGATATAGTTAAATTTATGCCCAAAAAGCAACAGCAACCTCTGTACACGAGACCATCCACCAGCCCTCACCCATCTTTGTCACTGTCGAATTCGGCTATTGCCGCTCATGGCTCCACAGGGCGCGAAGACAACCCTTCAGTCTCAGAAAGCATCAACAGCCTTAGAAATGAGGAGGCCAGACACTTGTCGCTAAGACTACCACCTGCAGCCACTGTGCATCCTTCCCTCAGAAATCTCCTCGATGTGCCAGAAATTCCTCAGCCCAGGCCCAGACCTGGCATGCGAACAGCAATTCCTTCCCAGATACGGCGAATCCCCGGACCCGCCGCTCCACCGAGCTGGCAGCTACGCGCAAGGCGTCATGCTCCGCAGGCTACGCAGTTTGAGCATTTGCGCGTACAGAGGGATCCAGCTGCGGCGTTAGTCCATGAGATTTCATTACCTGGTGCACAATGCCCTTCACGAAGAAGTCTTTTACACACAACGTCCAGAGCCATGGCGGAGCGATGGGATTGGCATCTACAATACGATCATTTCTATTTAGCATCCCTTCCTCTTCGTCTGAGGGAGACCCTCCTGACTTATGTGGCGAGGTATGCAACGGATGAATCTCTAGAAAGGGCCCATGGTACTCTGCGCATACTCTTTCCAGACGAGAAAAGGGTCGAGACAGAAGATGCAGCACATCAAGCATTCCTGGAAGATGCCACTGAAGTCATGAGGCTTGATCTGGGTCGAGCACTAGGTACGTGGCTACGGAAGACGTCGTCCTTGAAGAAGGAACTTATCCGACCTCGTGCGCCACGAGTCTCACCGAGCTCAGATCTGGGCGTTTTGCCTGGCAGCGGTCGAAGGGGAAGCAGTGGGCTACCAGACTCCTGGGACAACGCAGATCTTGCTCCCAATGAGATCGTCACGCAACCCTCTCTGCTGCCATCATTCCAGGAACCGCCTGCACTGAGGTTCTCAAATCTTGTGCATCTCTCGCTCACTATTTCCCCGTCGACGCCATCTCCTGCGTCAACAGCTTCTTGGTCATCACTGCTATCAATGACATCGCACTTGTCCACTCTGCAGTCACTCGCATTGGGTTATTGGCCTTGTCCGACTCTAACACCTCACGCAGCGGCGGCATCGGCCACAATTAGGAACCCTGTCTCCAGAACATCATCAAGGATCTCATATGGGGGGACAGACATATACACTGTAGCTGAATCGAGCTGGCGGGAAGCCGCGGGCATATTGAGGAATTTGAGCCGTCATCTGTACTGTTTGAGGTGGCTGGACCTTACCGGCTGCGGCGCGTGGTTTGGAGCACTTTCGTGGACAGACATGAAAACTGTGGATGATGATCTGGGATCAGAGGCACGGCTCCCAGAAATTGGTCCAGACTGGAATGGCTCATGGCGAAATGTCGAGTATCTCGCGCTCGGCGTGGGCTGGACCCCACCAGCTCCCGAGGACAACGAACAAAGCTCCACCTCTTCGAACCTGCCTTCCGAGAACCAAGAATCATCCTCACGTTCCACAAAATGGCTCAATTCTCGACTTGGATCCGTCACCAAGACTGGGGCTCCACACACGAACCCGAGTGGTCTAGGCCTGATCAAGCAAGACTGGGATGTAGAAGAAGAACGGAGAAAGTACTTCGCCAAACAGGATCTTGAGAAATTTAAGGCCATACAGGCAAGAGCACGCGAAGTGACTAGACACATGAGACTTTTGCGCGAAAGAGCTGGGGGCAGATGGGTTCAGGTCGATTTTTAGGACTACATTAGCTCGCAGATACGGGACGCTTGCCCCAGCCTCGCTTTACAAACTACTGGCCTACACAGGTTGCATGAATCCATTGGCCATTCCTCGCGCTCTTGGGATCACATGGAACATGGTCGATGCTCTGCTCTGCAAGATTACGGAAAAATTATGCATCTAAGTGAAATTGACGGCTGGATACGACAGTCTCTGGCGCTGCTTCTCTGCATACTTCACACACATGCTAGGCTTTAGGTGCAGGAATTCTCAGCGAGGTCTAACAGGCTGTCATAGGCAGGATCTGAACGCATCGCTGGTGTTCAATCCAAAGTTCGAACTACCCAGAGAAGTGCAATCTGGCCTCCTCGTACGTTTCAGTCGTGCATGAGCTCGTGCCAGCTATTTAGCGAGCATCAAGACGACGATCCTGCTCACGAACAAGCTGGCTCGAGCTAGCTTGCTTGTAACCCGGCCGTCTGTGACTGCGCAGCCGCCTTTACTAGCAGACTTTGTGGCACGGAGTGCATGTGGATCCATCTCATGACTACATCAACTAATCAGAAATTCCCGTGCGGTGGGAGGCAGCTGTTCGCTGTAAACGCCAGGCTTGATCCGCCTACATATCTGCTGGATCTGTTTATGCAGTCCTCACCACTCAGGGGTTGGGGTCCCAGGACATCTTGTGACAACAGACTCGGCCTGCAGGAATTCGTCTCGAGTGGCGTCTGCATTGTTTCATATGGAAAGCGTTCGACTTTTGGGCCTGTCAAGAGCGAGCGTGCATATTGGTATACGCTTCCTGGATTCTCTGACACGTACCTTGGGTGGTTCCATTTGAGGTTGCCTGGGAACTTCTGTGGTGCTAATCACTAACACGAAGGGTTTTCTCAACTCTCCAAGCGCATGCATTCAACTTTGACGCTGCAATATTATCACGGCAATTGAATGTCTTAGCAACAACAGTATACCCCCTTTTTTGCGGTGATAGATGTTGCGATTGCGGTTATCTGATGAAGCTGCCCGGACTCTCGGAATCCTTGGCGCCAAGAACCCCTGGCGCTGATATAGAAATGGGACAATTTCTGCAGCACTGCACTGGAGTCATTTTGGTCTATATGTGGTCAGCACGTGCGTTACTAGCCGAGGTACGACCAATTGTGTTATCAGTGTATCTGAGAATTGAGTGCATGGGCTGGGGCAGCGTGGGTCGTGTCCCTCGCAAAGTGCCCTGGATACTACTTGCCGTGGGAAAGGACGCGAGGATATACAGTCTACTCCTGAAGGAGCATTAAGAAGAGATGACTCTGGCTTACATTCCCGGAACGAACCATATGTTGGGCCACCCTTATACCAATATGAGTGCTTGGATTGGAAAATGTTACACTGTAGTTGGGCATAAAAAATGCCGAGTCCCTGATGGAAATCGAGGGTTGTCATTTGAAGCGGCTATCCCTTGTGTCACTGCCATGGTACCCTTCCTTATTGAGAATAGTGGCTTGGCAAAAATTTCTGCTGCAGTCTTGGCATAA